>Ga0228711_1000220_pt1 | contig 59396 bp, 27 predicted proteins | sample MedpolnodulmetaG_2_FD_177996 | JGI IMG/M metagenome (GOLD analysis project Ga0228711, IMG submission 177996) | Root nodule microbial communities from Medicago polymorpha collected in Santa Monica, California, United States - brown nodules | ecosystem: Host-associated > Plants > Roots > Nodule... | reverse complement strand
GAATATTTTTTGTACAGTAACAAAAAAAAAAAGACTAAATTTTACTTCTTTTTTGGTTACATACTAAATTTTACTTTGAAAGTTAAACACAAGTTACATTATTTTTTTGTACCAGGCATTGTTTTTTTTTGAGGGATTGTACCAGGCATTGTTAAAAATGAAGTAAGAAATATGGCATATGTATAGAAGATATTATTGTCATTTGATGGAGTAACCAAATTTGATGACTAAAAGTAGTTTTTTTTTGAGGAATGATATTTTGACATCCAATTTTCAACAATTTTTAGTGACAACCTTTTTTCCTCTCATTTTATTGGACAATAACAATAGAGAGAAAAAGGAAAAGAGAGAATAAAAGTATAATGAGTATGAGAGAGAGGGTTGTCACAATAGTTGTTAAAAAATGGATGTTCAAATATCATTTCTCATTCTCGTTCTTTAAGTCTTCCAAAGAAATATTAGTCACTACTTTGGTCCTCAGAAGAATTGATGTCAACTGTATCTAATCATGGAAAGGAGTATAGAAAATAATCTTTTCATAAGAAACTCAGGGATTAAAATTGAATAATTTCGGTGAGGTAGTAAATGAATTTTATTTTTTGTATTAAGGAACAAAATCAAAGATATATATTTACAATGGAAATAACTCATCCTTAAGAGGAGGACAGATCCATTGAATCTGAATATAAGTAATCTCCCACATGTCATCATCTTCTTTAGGCTCCAAAATTCCTTAATTTGTGTTATAATCTTTTTCAACAAATCAGGAATAATTTCACACAAAGATGATGGACCATAATGTCCTAACTCGTTCAAGTGAGAGAAGAAATAGCATAAAAATCATCAAGACATTCACTAAAAATTTGTTTGTTGTTACCTTATGAATTTATACAAATATGTACAAAAAGGAGGCTGGTTCCATGTTATTAATGAGAATAATCATGATGCAATGGCTATCTTAATGAACCTGCTTCTTAATTTAAAACTTAGTGGAGATTACTATTTCTCATGTATCATAGGTTACATAAACTTCAAACAATGGGATCCTGGAGGTTGTTCTCCTGTTTATTGGAAGAGCCAACATGTATGGAAGTTTTTTTTTTTATTATAATGAGAACTTGAGGTCAAGTTCTTCAAAGGTGGAGGAGACTGATGTAGGAGGGTTTTCTTAATAATTTATTAATATTTTTTATTTTAGCCTAATTTTAGTAATTTTCAGTTTTTGTTTCAGTTTGTCATTTTTCGGCCCATTAGGGTTTTGTTATTTCCCTATTTAAGCTTAAAAGTTGTAGCCAAAGAGACAACTTTTATTCATTCAATAATATTTTAGAGTTTTTCTCAATTTTTGGTAGATTCCGGAACCCTATTTTCACAAGTTTGTCGCTTGCAAACATTTCTTTTCAATCTAGGTTTAGCGCTTGCTAACCTACGCTTCCGACTGCGTCAGAAATTAATTGTGAATACAAATCTGTAGAATCTATTCACACTCATAAGAGATTAGGATACCAATTTTAAGCAAAGGATATCTTATGCCATTAATTTTATTGAAAAAAGATCGAAAAAAGGTTGTCCATACAAGATAAATCAAAGAAAAATCCCTCACCATAAATCTAGGAATTGATTGTATATTTTGAGAGTCATTAGATTATTAGAATATGTTGTACACAAATCAAGTTGTATAGCACACTTGTATTAATATAATATTAAGCTACTCATTCAAATATTTACTTTGTTGTGGATTATTTTCACTCCTTTGAAGTATTTAACAAGAGAAAACATTTTAGATATATACCGAACTATATAAATATATGTTTAATTGAAAAGATTAAAGCAAAATTAATATATAACTAATTTTAAATTAAAAAAATCATTTTTAAATATTAGACAAATTACACGCAATTGTTTTTTCCTTTCTCATCATTAATTATACATGACTCTTGGAGTCCTGAATTTCGATAAAAAACAACAACACTAACTTACATTTCCTCGAACAAAAAAAAACATTAACTACATGCGCAAATCTTAAATATATTTGACAAAATATACACATTTTTCTCATTCTTCATGCAATAAATAAAATTCTTGGAGTTACTCACCGCAATCAGAAATAACAACACCAACTACATGAACTTACCATCAATATAATTCATATATATTCATTTCATGTATTAAATATGATTATTTGACTCATGCTTGTCATATGTGAATAAATATTATATATGTCAGAAATACAAAATGATTGTGAATTTAAAATAATATTACATTTATTTATTATGTATCTATCATCCATCAAATAATCGATTTTATTTTATTTTATAAATAATTGTTTAAATTTTGTAAAATTGTATTATTTTATTAACAAACTATAACCACATATGAAAAGTCTTAAACAACATTATGCAAGAAATAATTTTGGAAAACAAGGTACCATTAAATCTTAAACTCCCCTTATAAAACATTCAACGACGAAGCTAGCAAAAAATTTACGCAGGCGCCAACTATAAATATAAAATAAAATAAAAATCAATATATTAAATTTAAGGATAAAAAAATAATTTAGTCCTATAAATTATAATTTTTTAGGTTTAGCTCTTAAACAAAATTTATTCAATTTTTATCTCGATTTTTTAAATTTTTTACATAAAAAGTGTTTTTAGTCTTGGATTTAATCTCTATAACAAAAATTAAGGACTAAAATTAAACAAAATTTTAGAAAATTAACTTAAAAATCGCAAGTGTTGTAGAGACTAAAAACAAAATAATATTAAAATTAACCAATACATTAAAATTAACTTAAAGCATCAACAAATGATAAAAATTGACAATAGCTATTTAAAAAAGTTGGACAAAATGCGTTTTAAGAAGTCAATTTTATCCATAATTGATTGTTTACAAAGTAGAATGATAATGTCTTCCCCAATGTAAACAATTAGATTATTTGCAAGAAACTCATTGTCCATTTAATATGTTTATGACTACTGTCTTGATAATTTTAATTGTTAAAAAAGTTTTCTCTATAGTTGTCATTGCGACTGAAAATACCAAACTATTATATATAAATCTATCAATCATGCAGTAATTTTTTACTTTCTTATTTATGCTAATTTTCGACAACTAAACTTGTTTGGGGTAGCTCAATATTTATTATTTGAGGTAGCAAGATAAAGAAACTAATTCAAGAATAATATAATTTTTGGGGTAGCCAAGGCTACCCCTTATATATAAAGGGCTACGCCCCTGAAAACATTCTCAGTGCTCTTGGTTCTTTAAACTAATATAAAACGTTAGACTAGTCTTATACTATTATTAATTTCAAATTGAAATTTATAAAGCTTAATATTTGTTAGTTGATCAGAGTCAATCATCTCATTTCGTTAGAAAATAACATTCAACCTCCTTAAACACTAAATCTCTTTTAATTCCTAACATTTAAATAATTGAATTCTTTAGTATTATTTTGGTTGAAGCTAAAATTATCTTAATATGAAATCAACGGTTCCGTTTTGAGTTTCTTAATATGTTTATTTTCGTGTGTATTTATTTGTATTGTTGAACACATTTTTTTGTTTATATTTTTTCACTCCACTAAATTACTGGATATATATTTTTCTAATTTTAAATTAGTGGATTTCATAATCAATTGTATTGACAATAAATTATAAGGTAAATCAAACATTTTTTTGTTTATTTTTTGTATATGCCCTCCCTAGTAGAACACTAGGGAGGTTGGAATGAAGAGGACATATTACAACCTCTCCATTTCCACTTCCCAGCTTTTAAGTCTATTCTTCAATAGATATTGTGCTCAATCTGCTCTTGGTCGCATAGAAAAACCAATATGTCGCCCACATGTTTTGATTGATAGACCTCGATAGTAGTGGTGATAGCAGCATATATGTAATTATTAACAGTTCCTGTGATATAATATATGTCAACTGGGTGGAAACTCTCCTCAATATCGATGACGGGAGCATTATCAAAAAATCGCAAAATTCTAGTATGTCGGATGTCTTCATGTCCTCCAAAAAACTCTAGCATATCGTCAGTCATGTATTTAATCAATGGTTTTTAGTGCAACAACTTTCGAAAGCAACCGAGTATCCCACTTTACTACCAAGCTCAACCCCCATTTCATTGAGCAACTTTAACAGCTGAACATATAGTGGTTCACGCTCCGGTTGCACACACGCAACAACACCCGTCCTAGTGTGTATCATGTCTCGTATAAAAAATTGTGGAATTTGTCAAGTTTTATAAATTGATAAAAAATTTCTTCTCTCTTAAATTTGTTGGTACAGTAGCTAACTAAATTGGACAAATTAAAATGAATTTGTACGCTTAAATTTTCTTCCAAACCTATCGCCCTTAATAAACTCAAGGGGCCTTCATGAACCTATAAAATAAAGGCAGTAAACCATGAACAGAAATTGTGTAACCTGACTAACCCAAGGTTAGTTGACATCATAAATTGTGAGGTTTCCAAATTCATTTTACTAAATGATCTGACAATCTGTGTCATATGAAAAGTCTAACCAAGATAGGTCGATAATTTTTATAAACAACATGGATGAACTATTCAAATAGCTAAACGAGTCAGCATCCTTCCTCACAGGAAAAAAGTTCAGCAAAACATGTTCATTCCCATAAATGTTACAATCCATAAAAGAAGTAAATGATTTCATATTACTCTTCATATTGGAGAAATTAAAATAATACCAACATTTCCATCAAAATTACTGTGAATAATGGGAGTAACTTAAATGATGTTAAAAATGACTAAAAAATAGTACTAAATCAAATGTCTTGTACATTTTATGTCATGTGACTACAATGGAAATAACTCATCCTTAAGAGGAGGACAAATCCATTGAATCTGAATATAAGTAATCTCCCACATATCATCATCTTCTTTTGGCTCCAAAATTCCTTCATCTTTCATTTGTGTTATAATCTTTTTCAACAAATCAGGAATAATTTCACTCAAAGATGATGGACCATAATGTCCTAACTCAGCTTTCATACATGTATCCATTCTTCTCAATACTCCTAACCAAAATGCCCTAAATCCAGGACTCTCAGCAATTTGTCTCAAAGATTGCAAATACATAGCTGACAATAATTCCATAGCAAGTTTCAATGTCCCTTCCATACTTCTCATTTCCCTCTCAGCATTATCTCTTCTTGAATATTCCAACATCTTCTCATGTAACTCATCAACCATAGCAAATATCACAAGGTTGAAATAGCTTATACAATTTGATGATGTATATAGCATTTCTTCAGCTAAGTTGAAACTTTTGTGAAGTGAATAAACTGCATGGTTTCTTATCTCTTCTTGTCTTGATAAACTTGTTCTTCTAAATGCTTCACCAAGTTTTACAAACAAATTCATGTTATAGTTTGTACTAGAAGGACCTCGAAAATTGTCTTCAGCTGATGAACTACTTGTGTTGCTTACTACACTGACATTACTACCTGGATCTGTATATTGTGTTCTATGCCATTGAACCAACAAGTTTGTCGAATCAGCTAAAAGATCTAATATCTTCTTTTTCTTCTCTATTGGACTGTTTTTCGCTAAGAAACAACCGAATGCGCAATCAATGAGATATGCGTAATTTGTTCGTGTTACATTAGTGGTATCAGAGAATAAAGATATCAATGCCTCGATTGCGAGGTCATAAGTTTCGGGATGTCTCCATGCAACTGATAACAAATTCAATACCGATTTCCATCCGACTTGAGTCTGCAAATTAGCAGGGTATTGGATGACTATTTTGCTCATCAATTGCGCTATAATCTCGCAACACATGTCGACTATTTCTTTATCGAGTTTCCACATTAATGTTATGGATTTGAAAATAAGCTCCTCGGCTAGTTTGTCTTCTCTTGGTGTTGAAAAGAGTTTGAGACATACCTTGAGAAGGGCTAAAAGTGCTTTTTCTGCAAAAGGGATTGGTGAGAACATTGGAAATTGAGCAACTGTTAGGAGATATTCATGGAAGTTTGGCCAAAATATATGGAATCTATGAACATTGGCTACTGATAATGCAGTGATTAAATCCCAACAAAATCCAACGGTTTCTTCTTCCTCGACCGGTGTGCTAAACTTTTGGCCTTTTCCAGCAGCTGCAAATATCAAAGATCTTCCAAGGTTTTGTAAACATTCTTTTGGAATGTTTGAACTACTTCCAAAGATGCTACCAATTCTACACAGTTTTATCATTTTGAGATTTTGTTCAAATTCACTACCAAGTGTCAAACCATCTTCTGAGTTTTCTTGCGAAAGAAGCGACAAACGAGTCATGACGCTAGGAAACCGATGATGAGTTCCGGATTTATGATCATCAGAGACGACACCTGATGATTCGGACGTTGTTGGTGCGTTCGTTGGCGCATCAAAGTCGATGGTGGATGGAGGTAGCAACCTTAGCCTTTTGAGTTTCAACAAGCAATCTACTATGTTCTTCCACCCTCCTCGAATTGAGTCTCGGAAATCGTTCGCTAAGGTGAAAACAGCAACTGTAGCTAGTCTTGGTTTCATATCATGACTAAATGTAAACATTGTCTCTTCTGTCGAAGCATAAGGATTTAGCAGTGTTGTAAATTTGCAAAATGATGTTATGAGTTCATCAAGTGTATCTTCTAATCCATATTGTGCGATTCTCGCAACCGAAAATAACCCTTCAATGCACTCATGCATAAGTTCCTCTTCATCTGCATGCTCAAAGAAAGACGAAAGAGCGGCTACCGATGGACCGGCAATGCAGGCAAACATATCTCTACACATTCTACGATCAAATTCACATTGTACGAAACTTTGCATTACTTTCGACTGGTTTATAAGCTGAATCCACTTGCTTTGGGTCATGTCTAATGACAATTCAGTTTGCTTCATTACAATTGCATTGTTTGTAATAGATTGGAAAAGTTCAGAAAGATACTCTCTTGGTAAATCTTGTCCTGCATTGATTGTTCTATTGTTTTTGATGAATTCCTCTTCTGTCATTTTCTTCTTGACTTGTGCATTGTGATGATCAGTGTTAAGCATAATAAGTGAGTAGCACAAAATAAGAACAGTGTCCTTGCTTGCAAATAAATCTGACGATTGTTGATCAAAGAATCTATTGGAAAACGCGTCTAACACACGCTCAATCTTTTGCGACTCGCCTGGCAACCAAAAACTTTCAAGAAAAAATCTCAATGCAGTGTCAAGAACCATACCATTAAAATGAAAAGTTTCTGTAAACTCCCTAAGAACTTCTAGGTAAAAACTATCAGGGTCACCAAGATATTCGCCGAGCGCCTTTTTGTCTAGACCAGGCGTGAACCGGAAGAAGTAAGCATATGACTTCGGATCAGGAGGATCAGATATTAACTTAGCATGCTTCAAGTACTCTAAACCCTTTTTATTATCTCTATTGAAATGATTCGCGGCTATAAGTAATTTCTTCTTTTGCACTTTCGTGATTCGAACATGTTCAACCCAAGCTTCTAAGTCATCATCTTTTTCTTTTTCCTCCCAAAAAGGTTTATACTCAATCAATTGAGTTGTGTAAGAACCTAAAGGTGTTCTGTCATCAATTTTGTCAATGTTATCGGCAATGTTGTGAATCATTATCAATAGTCCTTCAAAGGCTTGAATGTGTAAACTTGTTAAGTGACCAGTTAATGCAAATGAATGCTTGCATAACAATCTTCCAACTTCTTCGAATATGTTTTGGCATAACGGATTGCAATCATAGTTTGCATAAACTTCAGCGATGAATGTTGGTTGTCTGCAGAAGTTTATTATCCCTTCAACTGCTACTTCTTGAAGCTGCATTGTGCTTCCAAGAGTTGCAACTCTTATTAGTACATGTCCAAAGAATGCTTCTAATTGGAAACGAAGAAACCTACACAAAGAAACAAATAAAATATAAGCACAAGACAAGACAAATGAATTTGGAGATGAATTTCATTTTTGTTCCTAATAGTGATGAAATCATACTTTCTGAGAAAGTGATAGGCATTCAAAACTGTGCTGCAAATCATAGACAAGACAAATGAACTAGACCAAGTTCCATAGTAAATCAAATGATGAAACAAATCATCTTGGACCATCCTCAAAAGTTTAGGGTGATTCCCTATCTTATCACCACTCAATTCAATAGCTGAGTTAATCAAAACCAAAGCAAAAATCTGAACATCTTCATCAGCTGTATGAGTAGTTGATCCATCTGCCTCAACTACAGAAACAACATTCAACAAAGAACACAGAAAATGAAATATATCAATCGCAGCACGAACGCCATAACCAGATCTCAAACCCGCGTTATCATCAACATCTTCTACGTCTGATTCTGAATCTCCTTCCCTATCATTACCTTCAATTTCGGGTAACCTTGCATATACTGCTTGAATAAGCTCATGCATTGTATACCTTGCACTTCTTTGTAGTAAATCTCCTCTTCCCACGGATTGTTGCACAACTTGGAAACATGCATTCACAAGTGTGCAAACAGCTTGATCAGAGAGTAATACTGAAGCTTTATGGTGCATTATCCCTGCCAAAACCTGTAGCATAAGATTTAGCATTTTCTTCTAAAGAATTTATACACTTAAGTTTGTTTATAATCTATGATTAAGTATGAAAAGTGAATTCAAACATTAACACTTTAACCATTTTATTGCATCCAACTTTGTCATATCAAAATATTTGCCTTTGTATCAACCTCAAGTTTTACCAATTGCGCCAAGGTTACCCCTCACAAGAATGATTCAAACATTCAAATAAATATTTTCTACCAAACAAATATACCCCTCATATATCTTAATCAGTTTTTAAACAAATATTTCCTTTGGTTGGTTTTAGGAAACACACATATTGGTTGATCAACATCTAGCATACTCCCAACATTATAATAATTGAATCCTTTGCGGTGCTACACATGTGCAACGCCCTAGAGCTTTTGAATCCATCATCTAAAGACAAAAATCACGATTCAACGCTTCCTCGGCGATTGCACATGTTAGCATTGCAGGGGATTTCAAACCTTATAACTATCATAGTATAATACAAATTAAAAGACAGTTTATTTTTAAATAGTATAGGCCTGTTTTCATTGACCTTATGTGCCGACATGAGAACTTATGGAACTGTCTCGAAAAACATATGGAAACCGCGTCCATAAATTGTTTTCAGCTTATTTCCAGAAACTCTCCGAGATAGCATATATGAAAATAGTTACAATAAATTATACATAAGCACTTATATGGAAAGTGTTGACGCTGTCAACTCTTAATTAAGTTGTTTATCCATACCTGAAGTATCTTCATCATCACAACATCTTCAGAAACCGGATCAGTTTTCTCGAGCCTACAACTAGTAATCCCCACTACAACGGATTCCATAGCTTCTTTTGCACCTGGAGTCCTATCATCAAACACTTGAAACTTGAGAATCTTGAGTATAGAAGAAAGTGCAACGCCTGTCGCGGACGCAGGAACATCATCGCTTTGAATGACATCAAGGAAAGGAGTAAGGTAAATGGAAGGATCGATAGTGCGCCATTCTTGTTGAGGATTGAATATGAGAGAACGAAGAGACCTTAATGAATTAATAATGGAAGAATCATGGGATTCTTCAGGGGAAGATATGTTGTAGACCGGACTAAATTCTGGATAACGTCGTATCACTGCTAGAACTGCACCAACTTCAGTGCTTAACATGCATGAGAGTCCTAGTTGTCTTCTTTTGGATTTTGTTGTGTCTTTTTTCTTTTGATTATGATCATCTTCTAGTTCATCGTGTGTGAAATCTTCTATGCTATCCATTGCATGCATGAAGATGTAAAATCAATATTCCTAGGAAAAAAATATGGTTAATTAGTTAATTAATCACGCATATACGTGTGTGTCTGATGGTTTTAAATTGCAGTTGCAGTTACTACTATCGTGATCTTGATTGCGATTATGTTGTGGTTGTGAAGACATAAAAATTATGATGTTGTGTAACTTTCTCTTTCTGGTTATGTCTTTCACATATGCATGTTCTTGATGTGTAACAAAAAGTGGTAGTTCATAGAGTGGGAGAGAGAGGAGAATAGGATACACAAAGGAGAGAGAGTTTTGTGGAGAGTATAGAAGACCAAGTAGTTTTGGAGAGAGTTTCGTTTCTTTATGTGGACACAAAAGAATCATGGGAAAAAATGTTGGCGGGTTATTTGGTAAAGAAGTGGGATTGTGATCAATGCAATTTTTCTATGGTTTCAAATCTTCCAAGGAATAACTCAAAATAACAATATTTCAAGGAAATTTTGTTAGGTGTGAGTATAGTGTCAAAACCAAATTTATTTATAATTTCTGTATAAAGTTGAATTAATTTAATTCATTCCTTCATTTTTTTTAAATAAAATTAAATTAAGTTCGAAATATGTTTATTCATTAAAAATATTGAAACAAAAAAAAAAGTTAAACAGAAATCTTAATACCGTGTCCTGCATTCAACAAAGAGCATACAAATATTTGACATCAATATAACTATTGCCAATCTTTTTATATAAATTTTTAAACATTGAAAATTTTTCATAAATAATTGCATAGATCTTTATATATATACTAATACAGTCATCATTGGCTGGAAAAGACCTTGTGAGGTGAGGATTGTTATGATATGATATGATGTGTCATACCATATTATTAGAGGCAACTTTAAGAGAGAAACACGGGAAAGACCAGAGAGACTCTAAAGAGCAAGGAGCACAAGGATTGAAGGAAGACACAAGATCATTGAGACATCATTGCTTAGTTCCATTCCATCTATTCTTTTCTCCTTGTAAGGTTACCATGACAATGAGTAGCTAAACTCTTTTTGTTAGGATTAAATGTAATCAACTCTATTAGTATGTATTCTCTTTGATTATGGTGTTGTGATTTTAATTATTTCAAGATATTGAAGTTATTCTTGCTTTGTAATGTTTATGTTTGATTTATTAGTGATTGAAAAATACTTTTGAATCTAGATGAGAATAATCATCTATCAAAACATAGATTCTAGACATGGAATGGATGTTTTGATAATCACCGTTTGTATCCACACTTAATGCTTTTTTATCATTTAATAGATTGAGAAATCGTCGATTGAATGATAGGAACGACTCTTGGATCGTTTAATAGTGTGAGAAATCGACGATTAAACGATACAATAGAAATCATAACTTCATTTGGACACGAATGATGTTGACGAGGGATATGTGATAATATCAATTGATAATTAGAATCCGCAATATACTAATGGCTTGGAAGGAATGTGTCTCCCATCTGTGGAAAATGACTCCAAAATTCTAGTTGATAAAGTTACTAACAATAGCACAATCGAAATGTTGTATTCCTACTTTGATTCGGACGCAAGCTTATGAGTTTGAACCGGCAAGTTCACCAAAACGATACTTGGCATGAAGTTGGCAAGTGGTAATTGGCTACCAAACCTCAACGTCACCAAAACGATACTCTTTAGTGAGCTTCGTAGTCTTTTTTTTTTTTTTATAAAATATCTTAGGCTTGCATGCCTAATATGTGTGTGTGATTATATTATACTATAATTGTGTTTATAAATAAATTCTGATTCCAACCCAGTTGTAATAAAAGCTGTAATGACTTCTGTCCCCTCCCTTCGAAAATCACTGCGTAGCAATGCTTGAATTAGTTATGTTTATAAATAATATCTTGAGTTTGCATGCTCCTATTGCAGTATATAACCACAATGCATTCTGCAACTCCTTCAATCGCATAATTTACTATGGTTCAGCTTTTTCGCAAACAAAAGAAAAAACAAGCCACAGTTTTCCAAAATGAAAACAGGTGCTCTTTAATCACAAGGAAATAAGTATAAATTTACAAGAAGTTTTGTAGAAGTAAGATTAGTAGCCCTACCTGCTATACTCTACATCTCTAGTTGCCTGATTTAAACGAAGATTTTAGTTCATACCGCAAACAGACTAATGTATCTAAAACATCATCGTCAAAAGATTCAACATCCTCTATTCTTGCGATAGACATCAAGGTCTTCAGCCATTCTTCATGAAGAGTTGAAAACTCTGATCTCTGTTCACTTGACCTAAAGTTTTTGCCAATTGATATTTTCATCTGTTGGCTTGCCTTTGAAGCAACGTTCACAGTTTTTTCTGGGATTCCAGCCATAAGTGCAACCTGCAATCCGTAGCTCTCCGGACATGCTCCAGAGGCAAGCCGGTATAGGAAAACTAGTTCCTGATCTTTTTTGGAAAGGGTATCAGATTTTGACCTGAAAGCACAAGCCATGTGTTGCATTGTAACACGCGGATGAGAGGCAAATTCTTTTGTTAGCGGATGGTAATGTGTTGCGAATAGCAAGCGACAGTTAACCTTTTCAATCAGATGCCGGAATACCTGTGAGCATCCATAGAATTATTAATAGTCTAAAAATGCTTTTCAATGCATGGAGCAAAATTACAGGATAAGGAAGTAGATAAATTTTCAGTATGTCCACCTCATAGTAAGTATAGAACCATTGTACTCAAAACCAGAACCAACAATAGCATTTAAGAGAAAGATAAAGAAGAATAGTGAAGAACGGAGTCTTACAGCATATGCAATGGCGTAGCCATCAAAAGTGCTTGTTCCCCGACCCAATTCATCAAGGATAACAAGAGAATCTTGAGTAGCATTATGAAGCACTGATGCAGTTTCTGTACACTCAATAAAGAAGGTACCTAAAAACATAGTTCGTTAGAATCGCAAAGCCACAAGTTCATGAGGTAAACTGCATGAGCACACATGGAAATATTTTAGAACCACAATCCTGAATTTCAAAGTGCTGAAAATCTATATTAGAAAAATTGATGGATGGGCAACACCTCTAATATAACCATAAATCACATTTGCTGTTTGTCGGAGTACTTACTCTCGCCTGCCATGATTCTATCTGTGGCTCCAAGGCGTGTGAAGATGATATCCACAACTGAAAGAACACAATTTTCGCACGGCACATAGCATCCTAACTGCAGAGACATCAGAGGCATATTATAAGAGGCAACAGAAAAATCTAACAAATATGTGTTGAAGCTATTGTTTCCTTTGTATCAAAAGCTTGGAAATTAACATCAACATAGTTTAAGAAAAGTAACTGCTCATCAGAGATACCGAAACTAAAAAAAGCTAGTAGAATGGAGAAGGATGAGAACCTGGGCCATAATAACAGCTAGACAGGTAGCACGCAGAAGTGTTGATTTTCCACCCATGTTTGGCCCTGTCAGAAGCAATGTGCGAGGATGATGCCTGCCTTCATTCTCGCCAAGGATCATGTCATTTGGAACAGGCTCACGTCCAGTCTCTCCAAGAGCAAATGGATGCCATAGTCCCTTCATTTTGAGCACAGATGCTCCACTATCTTTACTTGTACTTTTTGATGGCACTATGACAGGCCTAGACATAGTTCCACATGAAAAGCTAGAAGTAACAGCAAAAGATCTTAGTACATCAATGCAATTGATGGCGTGAACAACTTCAAACCATGGAGTAGCTTTCTCCAAAAATAGTTCAGCAAGTATTGTGAGTGTTTCGGCATCTGTGTTTGTAACATCATGATTCTGGCACCAAATATAAGGTCAGACATTTATACAAGTTTAAAGAATTTCAAAGATAATACACACGGCAAGCTCGAAATACATTTTTAACTATAAGTGACTGTTGTGACGGATAAAATACTTCTCAGCGAAGTAGTCCATTTCAATTTTACACTGTTAAATGAATTGTTAGGAATTTATCAAGCTGTTAAATAATTTGTTAGGAATTTCTAATGGTTTATATTCTAATTTACAAATGACATAAGAGCACATACAGTGATAGTACATATCAATTTCCAATCAATCAAAATTCAAAATTTCACTGCAATATACAAACATAAGTCAGACTAGGAGGAATACATGGAAGAAGTTTTGTTTCATATTATTTGTATGTGTAACAACTAACAAGGAAGAAAATTACTTGGTAATTTGGGAAATCACTATCTACAGCTGCTTCAAACTGAGTAAGAAATTGATCGAGCCCATCACTGCCAGTAAGAACTGGAAGTTTAAAAACTTTGGTCAAGGATGATATTAGAGGCTGCTCTTTCTGTAGTAGAAGCAACAAACTCACAGTAGTCCGAAGGCCTTTCACAAGTGACCCAAATACTTTCACCTGTATGTATTTACCATAAAAGTTATTTATGTGCACTAAATGACAGAAAAACCTTCAGTACATATTCTCAACATGTCATTTATAAACAAAAATCTAAAGATCCTAAAAATAAAGATAGATTATTCAACCTGGAAAAGTAAGTTTCAACAGTTAATAAGAATAAATTATTTGAAATTATAGCTTATATAAATTTCTCCAGTACCAATTTCAATGTTCATGTAAATTGCCTAGTGAATTTCCTTCACAGCAAAACAGTTTCCAAATTCCATTCTCCGTGGCATGACAGGCATTACAATCAATATGTTTTATTTGGCATTCAAATGAGAAGTTGATTTCATTCAAAACAGAGTGCGAGAAATTGTTCAGAAATCATAGAAAGAACTAATTAGCAATCCTATACAAATTTGGCATAAGAAACAGTAGAACTTACCCTCTGTTTCAATATTTTCTTTACCAACAAGGGCAGTAAGATAGGGCTTGATACTTTTAAGTTGGACTTGGTTCGGCCAAGTAATAGTTCCAAATCTGGAAGCTTACGAAGATTTTGTGCAATATGAGACACAATTTCAGGGGAAGCTATTAGATGGTCTACCACATCAAGCCTATTATTAATTCCTTCAGCATCTTTCAATGGACAGCAGATCCAGTTCCTAAGAAGCCGCTTTCCAGATGAAGTAACACAGTTATCAAGATACTTGTACAATGTACCTGAAACACAAGCAGAACAAACTTTTTAATACTGAAATTTCCAATGTAATATGTTAAGGGTTAAGAGTGATCAAATAGAACAAGCGCTTGCCTGCTTTTCCACCATCCTCGCTATTGCCAAAGATTTCTAGATTTATATAGGTTGGACCATCCATTTTGAGGCAACCCTTATAAACCTGGTATGGATATATGTCCCCGTTCTGTAGGACGTCGTCTAGCTGTATGGAAAGTAGAACAGATTACTCATTATAAATAACATAATTGCACACTGCTCAAAGAAGGTATCAAAGTAAACAAAGTTATACCATCAATCTATTCAGATGACCTATCAGTCCACCAAGAGCAGATAATGTGATTTCACGGTGAATTACTTTGGTCAGCACATGATCCAGTGAATTAGATGAACCCTTAAAGTATCCTTTGAAGTGAATTAAATCACTAATTTCTGAGTTCGCCAAGTCAGTGATCAACCGCATAGGAGTCAATTGTAGTGCTGTGGAACCTGCAAGTGGAACAGAAACAAATAACAAGGTCCAATTATGTTTTTTAAATTTAAATCACACATGTACGTATTCAACATAGCAAAGGTAAAAAAATACTTTGAAAACTTCATGCTACAAAAACTTTATATCAAGCAAAAATATCTAATTGCAACATAGTGCAAAAATTTGGTAACTCAATTATTCCACGTGCAGCTTGTATTGAGCTATTCACGTTGTTAATACACAAGACAGAATGTATATGAAGCACAATCTAATTAATTTGTTTACCCTAGAAGAACAAGCTATTGGCAATTCAGCACATACAACAGAATATCAAATGTTCAGATGTTACGGTTAGCAGATAAACTACAAAAATGAATATAATACCATATCAGCTTAGTTTCAAAGGGGAACAGGTAGCCTGAATTCCTAAGATACCACTTTGTTCCATATCTATTTCCAGAAATCATAGAGATACAGGAAAGGTATTAACTGATTTCCATAAAACATTATGTATCTTTAAGTCAAAGCAGAACTAAATGCACCAATGAATAACATACCACCCCAAAATGTTTGTTATTAAATTGTTATACAAAACTGTGGAAAACTATTACTTTCCTAACCTTGGTATGTAAATACAACGTCCAAGACAGAGCATAGTAAAGAAAGTAGAAACACATTTAAAACTCTATAATACTTTCAATACAGTGCTGGTGTATTACTAAACTGCAATGAAACATAACAACTCACCATTTAAAGAGAATTTTCTAAATGCTTTCTCAGCTTCTTTGGACACCCCTGTAAAAACATTGTACTTCACAATAAGAAATAATCCTAATACAAGGTACAGATTTGAAGTGTGTTCAAGCTGAAGGCAAAGAAATAAGATTGTATACCTCTGCGTTCATATATAATTTCCTTGGGTGATACCTAAAATTGAATTCACACTGGAAAATTAGCTAACAGTTTGACAAATTAAAAAATCAATCACAGAAACTACATCCAAAAAAGGAACCAGTTAAGGAAGGGTATTTTGAGCATACTTGCATCAATAAAGCCCCCAAAGCGGAACATGACGCATCATCATCAATAGAACCAACCCATAACCTAAGACGAGCACAATCAACAAAAGCAAATCCATATGTAACTGAACCATTATCCGAGCCATTGCTTTCCTGTAGAAAATATACAATTCATTGTCACATTAATAATTCAAAGTATTAAAATTTAACATCATTATACATCACAAATACTTATCATAGCACACAGAAAATGAACAATTCAACAACGGTGAGAAGGGGGAACCTCTTTTATTGCAAGAAGATGGTTTGCATCAGGGCCAATATTACCATCCACCTTAGTTGATGGGGTGACTACCTGAACTAATTTTCTTTGAATAACCTGCAATCAAGCAGCAAGAGTCAGACCATGCAAAAAAACCACCAGATCAAAAGAATTAAGGACACCGGCTAAACTAGTATACTGATTGGAACCAACTAGTACAGAAGAAGAAAGAAGCAAGTATTGATTGATATGAATGAAGCAGTCTCAGGTTACTAGAGAGAACTTGATCTCTCCCTTGTCGCAGTCTGATTCACCAATTGAGTCTCCTTTTTATCCCTTTTCCTATCGGCAACATGCATTGTTTATTTTTTCTAACACAGCCTAATTTAGTAACACAGTCCAAAAGTAACAATCGACCTAACATATACAGGGAGTTCTAATAATTTAGTCAACCAGAAAAGGCCCAATTTCAAATGACAGAAAACTTACAGAATTAGCTCCTCTAGCTTTTGCTTCTTCAGACGTCTCCAATTGCTCCACTCGCCCAACCTTATATCTTCACAGTGAAAAAAACATCATACTGAGTATCCAATAATTTACTAGGAAACTACTATCGCCATGTAAATTTATTATTGAGAATTAATGCATGTGGTGCAATAATCAATGATTAGCAAATATCATCTATATGATGCATAAAATCTCTACTTAGTATAAAAAAAGTAGTTGTATCAACTTCAAATCCATTGTATCCTTACCCACGAGCAACCAGGTTTTTAACAGCATCATCAATCCCACTTTCAGATATACCAACCTGAGTCAACAAATTCAAACAATTCACATTAAGTAATAAACATAGAAAATGGGTCAAGAACCACAAAATTATAAAGGGAAATGTTAACGACCACAACTAAAAATTAGAAATCACCTGCCGACATTTTCCCACGCCACTTAATGTCATTTTCCAATCAAGCTCCTTATGGCCAATTTCAGCATCCATTTCATAAAGCTCATAAAATTTTCCCTGCGTTGAGGATTTATTTTAGGCACATTAACTAAGTGCTTATAAAAAATACCAGTAGTAAATAAATAAATATACCACATGATATAAAGGAATAAAATGTCAATGTTCAAAGTTATTGATTGACTAACCACTTTAAAGAACAGCAAAACATCCATATATTTACATTTGACACTCCAATACTGTTTCTGTGATGCAGTCATTTTTCTCAAAACCTCTGGAGGTATATAAAGTGTAGTTCTGTCGTATAACGGATCATCGGGCCTTCTTCCATTTGCATCCCTGATTCGAGAAGGATCAAGCCACTCAAACTTGCTAGCTACTTCTAACTCCTTCTTGGTCATGTCCAGTGATATTGAATCATCAAGGAATCTGACTCGTTTGCCCAAATCCCGCAAGGAAGAAAGCTTGGACACATCCTCTACTTTTCGCTTTAGATTAGAAGTAAGAGGCTGCATCCCTGGGGTTACTGGTCCAGTAATATCATCATCATTTTCAAACAGGAACGTGTTTTCATTGTTAACCTTTTGCTTAAAATTTACAGCATTATCTTTTGCTTTCACTACAGGTTCAAAAGCTGCTGCTTCTCTCTGCAGCCCTTTCCGGTTAGTATTAGTAAATATAGAAAATGGTGGAGACGGTCTGGGGAAGCTATCATGATTTGATGACTGGCTCCTGAAAGTAATATCATGATTAACCTTTTCTTTGAAATTTAGAGCATTATCTTTCGCTTTCACCAAAGGTTCAAAAGGTATTGCCGCTGCTTCTTTCTGCGGTCCTTTCTGGTTAATATCAGTAAATATATCTGATGATGGAGACGGTTTGGGGAAGCTATCATGATTTGATGACTGGCTCCTGCAAAAAATTGCACATGAGAACGTTCTGGCATCCAATAAACAACACTTTCCATTATGATTCACTAACATCTTCAGTTTCAACTATATCATTTTTATCAGTACTGCCTAACTCGCCAAACAACCGTATTGTGACATAATAATTCAGAAAGTGTGTCTATTTGAATTAACTTATTCTAGTTATCTACCAGTATAAGTGCATGTGAGACAGTTTCGAAGAGCTTATGGAAACAGCTTACAACATGTCCATAAGTTGTTTTCAGCTTACTTTCATAAGCTATCCAGGATAACTAATGAAAACAGCTTATATAAAAACAGTTATATGATAAACGTTTATACTATGAGTGCTTAGCGTGCTTCTATACAGTTTCTACTCATATATTTCCAAATCGACCTACGTTAATGTTGCAACAATTCCACTGTAATATGTACAGTATAAGATCGTTGGTCATTCTGAACATCAAGCTTCAGTAAAATTGCATCTATACACTTTTCATTATGATTCGGTAACATCTTCAGTTTCAACTCTACATTTCAAGTATATAATTTTATCATCTTATACAATCATATTCTGATATGGTAATTTCAAAATGCATCAGTATGTTTGGATTGGCTTATTTGAGTTTATCTACTCGCATAACTACCTGTTTAGAAGAGATGATCGAAAAATCTTATTGCATGTCCAAAAGCAATTTTCAGCTTATTTCCATAAGCTCTTCAGAATAGCTTATTAAAAAACGCATAGCTCATACAAAAGCAGTTTGACTTTATTTTATCTACTGTATTAAAAATAGCTTATACATAAGCACTTATATAATTAATGTTTATGCTTGAACTTCTAAATAAGCTGTTTATCCAAGCAGGTACTTGATAATCATTCTTCTACACAGTTTCTAATTATACCGTTTCAAATCAACGTAGAACCTTGAATCAATTTCACTCTAATATGGATCATTTCAATCTTAGGTCATTCTGCACATCAAGCTTCAGTAAAATAATCCTTCACGTTATTTTCCAATAAATCATCAAAACAAATTGCATTGATAATTATTCTTCAATGCGGAAGTATACGAAATCAATAGCAAAAATCACGTGCAAATTTTTCCCTATTTCATGAACAAAAACCCTAACCTAACGATATCACATAACACGAGAAAACGAACAAAAATTACAAAATTAGAAAGAAGACAGAAAACAATAATTACCTCTGGTTAACCTTTTCGCCATCATCAACCTTAATAAACTTATGCATGATACTCTCAAACAAACAAGAACCGGAGTTCTTCGTGTTCACCGCGTAGTTCGCTGGTAAAATCTGACGCGGCACCTTCTCCGGCGGAGTGTCAGTTCCTCTGACTTCATCTGTTGAAGGCGGTGGATTGACGACTGGTTTGACAGTACGATCGTCGCGGTAGGGTTGTTGAGCCGACGGAGCGGTGGCGGAAGGGCGATTTTCCGGTGAGGTTTTGTGGAAGAATGAGAGAATTGATTTTTGGCGATTCATGTTGGATTTGTGTGAAGAAGAGAGTGTGAGAGAGAAAGGGTTTTTGTGAGGTTTGTATGAGAAATGGTTACGATTTGAAAATGTGAATTGTCAAATCTAAGGTGGAAAATTTTGCCGCCAAAAATGAAAAAATGTTTTAGCGCTAAAACTGTGATTGAATTGAAGACCGAGGAACGAACGAGGATAGTAGTGGTGACTAGTGAGTGAGTTTTGAAATATTGTAAAAGAAAAATGTGAAGAAAAAAAAATATTGAATCTATATTCTCTTTTGTTTACTAGTTGAAAAAAGAAATATACAAAAAAAAAAAGCATAAAACTTAAGAAGTAAACATGGCGTAAGAGAAGGTTTTGACCTTTCTCGTATTTAGTTGTGTTTGCACTTAAAAATAATTTAACTTGTTAACTGGAAACACTTGTGATTGAAGTTAAGATAAAATTGAAGTTTAGGTAGTTGAATACATTTAATTCATGTTGATAAAGGATGAATGAAAAGTCATCGTGACCTTAACTCAGTTGGCAGAGATAATGCGTAATATATGCAAGGTCTAGGGTTTAAACCTCGGCCACCACAAAAAAAAAAGATGAATGAAACACAAATAGCAAATTACTCCCTCCGTCTTTATATGTAAGCATTCTTTGCATTTTTCACATGTTTTAAGAAAAATTGTTAGTGCAATTAATGTGTTTATTTTGTGTGTTAATATTATCAAATTGTCTTTTGTTTGTATGTGTATTAAATTTGATTTTTTCATATTTCAAGACAAATTAGTAGTATTAATTAAAGGTGTGTTTAGGAAAAAAAAATTAATGCATTTGGTAATTTGAAAAGAGATTTATACCAAGGGACAAATTTTTAGTCAATTGTGACAGAAGAAGTATTTGTTTCATGTCATGTTTGTAAACGAAATGGCAACACGAGTTGAAATTTGCTCAATTTACTAGATGGCAAACACGAGTTCAAATTTGCTCAAACACGGGTTCCTCATCAATTTATGATAATTTAAGATAGAGATAGACACAAGTGAAAGATTAGTAAGATCCACCAATAAAGTTCACTTACTAAAATGGATCTCCACTTATATATATATATATATATATATTTCACTCAAAATTAGACGATACATGAATGGTGGTGACTGAATAGACAAATTTAAACTAAGTAACACATATGCGAGGTCTCCAATTCGAACTCTTATGAAGTTGTCCAACTTATCACTTATTAATGTTAACATTTTTTTTAAAGTATATTTGTTCTCTTATTTAAAATCTAATTTTTTTCTCCACTAAATAATAAACACCACATCGCTGCAAATTGATAAACAAAAAATTTTGGTTGATAAAGAACAAATTTGATTAAAAAAAGAGGTGTTATTTGAACAACCATTTGAGTGATAACTTTTGTGACAACCACTAATTTACAAAGGAAAGTAGATAGCGACAACCACTAATTCATCTTTTTTAAGGATAAAGAAGAATATATTATTTTTTTAGGGAAAAGAATAATTTTAAAGATAAAGAAGAATATATTATTTTTTTTAGGGAAAAGAATAATATACTTTTGAGGTGAAACAGAAGAATATATTGATTATCCCCTCAAAAAAGAATATATTGATGAAAAAAAAATTGGTTTATAAAGAACCAATTTTCCCCTAAAAATAGAACAGATTTTATTAAAATCAATTTGAAACAAAAAAATTAAGACCAACAAATTGGAATATCGCCAAAAAAATTTACATTGATTTTTTTGAAGGATTAAAAAGAATATAATGATCTTTTTCAAAGATAAAGAAGAATATATTGACTATTTTTTTTAACAAGCCAAAATAAAATTACAATAATACTGCTATATCATTTTCCTCGACACAAGGTGTACCGAATATATTGACTAAATTTGATGAAAAAAAACAAAAGCATAAAATATAAATCTATAAAGTTATAAAAAAAAAGTTGTTTTTTCATTTCTTTTCTTATCTTTGGAAATGAAAAAGATTTATTTTTATAAATTTCAGCTTGTTCTCCACGCAAACTTGAACGCCACGCAATAAATATCTTCTACTTCTTACTAGAACTTTCTTGAGAATCCCCGAACCCAATCCAATTCACCTATCCCCATCACAAAACAGAACCTTCCAGATACACATTTACCACCCTATATAAACCCCAACCCTCACATTTCATTACTCATTCCCATACATTCATATTTTCATCTACGTTTATCATCTATTTCTTTCTGGTTCGAACTCGAAACCTTACATTAGTTTGTTATTACAATGCCGACGCGAACCGTAGGAACAATAAAACAAGACTGGGAACCAGTGGTTCTCCACAAAACCAAACCAAAAGCACAAGACCTCCGTAACCCAAAAGCAATAAACCAAGCCCTCCGAACCGGAGCAGAAGTTTTAACAGTCAAAAAACCAACAGCCGGTTCAAACAAAAAAGCAACGGCCGGTCCGGTTTTAAACGCGAGGAAATTAGATGAAGCGGCTGAACCGGCAGCGTTGGAGCGGGTTGGTGGAGAAGTGAGACACGCGATACAGAAAGCGCGTTTGGATAAGAAGATGAGTCAGGGTGATTTAGCGAAATTGATTAATGAAAGGGTTCAGGTTGTTCAGGAGTATGAGAATGGTAAAGCTGTTATTAATCAAGGTGTTTTGGGGAAGATGGAGAAGGTTTTGGGGGTTAAACTTAGGGGTAAAATTGGAAAATAAAATTATGTTTTGAGGGTTTTTTATGTGTGGTGGAGTTTGGGAATGTTGTGTTTTTTGTTGGATCTATGATGATTGTAATGGAATTTTTATGTTAATGTAGATAATGTTGTGGTTGTTATCTATCAACAATTTTTATTTTTATCTTGGTGTTATTGATTTGTTATTATTTTTTTCAAAAATGATAGATTAATTTAAAAGATCAATCTCACTCTTGATGAGCAATGTTTACTTCTAGATGGAAATTAGACTGAGGAAATTTGAACTTGAGACGAGTATACTTTAAGCTTTAAGGTCTTTATTCGACCAACTCATGTTGTAATTATTGTTTTGTTAATTAATTTTGGGATCATATTAGCTCATTATGATGATTGTTGATGTTATGCGATTTTTTTTTAATTATTAACGGTTTTGGCGTTATCCAAAGTTACCTTTTGTAATAGGTCAGATCTTTTATAGATGTGTAAATGGACACCTGGTCTGAAATAATATACTTGGTTGTTTGTAATTCATGGATTATTGTCATCGTCATGAGAGAGTTGTGATTTGATCACAAGGTGATTGGGCTGTGATTCCTCTAAGGATTGGATTTTGGTCTTCAGAACAAATTTTTAATGTCAATTGATCATAAACATTTTATTGATCTTTTGTTTATAAAATAAATGTGAAGAGAGGAATGTAATCATTGGGATCAATAAACTGATTTAAAAGATGGCTGGTTTTCTCAGTTATTTCAGTTAGTTATTGGAAAATTTGAACAAGAGAACCAAGTAGGAAGTTTAAGTTTTCACTGTGAGGATTAGAATGGAGGTTATATGATTGTCAAGGTCAAAAGTAATATAGGCTATATATAGGTTGCATACACCTTTTTTCCTGTTTTGCTTTGTATTATTTACTAAAATATTTACAAGACTATATGAATTTAAGCAATATCAACATCTCATCACATACATAACTTATTAAAGTACATGCATATATGAGTATGTTGGAGCTGGAATGTGGAATCTGTTAGCTACTGGGATCAAGCAGATGTTTTTGTGGAGCTGAATTTTTAAATCCTGTAGAATTTCACAAAGCTTACCCTGCATGACATTGTGATGATTTTGTCGTGCTTATGGAAGCGAAGAAATGAGAAGGTATGTGGAGAACGAGAAGAAGAGGCATGTTGTGTCACTCAACATAGCTCGGGAATTGCTTAGAGGATGGCAGCATGTTTGCTCGCATTCCACAATTGATCAGTTTGCGGCAGGGGGGGGAACTAAAATGCAACATTGACGCGACTCTTTTCAAACATCAAGAATGATTTGGTATCGGAATGTGCATTAGAGATTCCACAAGTCAAATTTGTTAGCGCAAAAACTGCGTGGTTTAACGGCTGTCCACCACTGACTGAACCAGAAGATTGGGCTTTAGGAGAGCACTCACTTGGCTTGGTGAGTTGGGAATATTGAAGTTAACCATTCAACCGGATTGCAAAGCTGTGGTGGTCTGGTGGATGGTATCATTGATAATTCTAGAAACCAAACTGAATTTGGAGTCATTTTGGATGACATGTAGATCTTTTTTTGAATTTTCTTTTCTTCCAAATTTTATGACAAGTAGTCGGAGACAAACATACTATGTCGCGCATAACATAGCTAGGGCGTCCATGTTTTATATTAGTCACCATGTTTTTTGATTTCATCCCAACTTAGATTGCTACGCTTATTTTGAATAAAATGCATTGAGTTTGGTTTTGTTAACAAAAAGAATAATGAGTAAGTTGGGTTCAATTTGGATTAGATCATCATTTTTCGAACTCTGTATGTCAAAATTTACACCAACCACTTGTGTTTGATCCCAATGCTAAACCGATCCAATCTAACGACAGAAGGTCGGTTTTCACCTCTCTTTTTAGTTTACCAATATTTGCATGAGTTAAACTTATGCTATTGTAACCAAAACAAATTTAAACCCCTGCTAAGTATAAAACAGAAGTTGAGTTAGATCATAATGTTTAAAGTTTTCAACTTGAGTTCAATTCCTGAAATAATTATTGACCAAACTTTACTTACCTTAATCAAACTCTGGATTACCATGAGGGTTAACACACACAAAAAAGTTTTTAACCATAAGGCTTTGATAAATTAGCAAAGACATGCATACAAAATTGGTTGGATGTAACATAAAATAGATCTTATAATGTTATTATTATGAAGAAGTATACAAGGAAAAGATCCATTTGTTCACTATTGTTTACACTCTCAAATACACGTAACCCAAATACAAAGAACATTCAAAGCCAAGGAGAATTGTAAATGGGAGTTACAACAGATTTAACTTGCAAATACTTATGTAATGATTCCAATCCAAAATCTCTTCCAAACCCACTCATCTTGTAACCTCCATAAGGAATATCATTTCCAAAGACAAAGTAGCAATTAATCCAAATAATTCCTGCTCTAATGGACCTTGACACAGTGTTTGCTATATCCAAATTCTTTGTCACAATTCCTGCTGCTAAGCCATATCTTGTATTGTTGGCACTTTTGATTGCTTCCTCAATAGTCCTATTTTTTATTCATGTACTATAATTCATTATTCATGAACAACCTTACTATATAACATCTCTTTACTATCATAATTACTTCAAAAACAACATCAATAAACAATTTGGATTTGGTGGTATCTGCATCACGCAGTTTTCGATCTCAATCGTGCGATCTCCAATTACTGGTCGAGATCATTTTAAACTGATTTTGTTATCATGTAATCTAAACCATTGGATCTCAGATTAACGGTCCAGGATCGGAAACTGCTTTATAACAATCGTGATCGAAAACTGCGTATAACTACGTCTTTTGTTCATTGGAGCAAATCATGATCTAAAATAAGTATAAAAGGAAATTTTCGACCGCTAAACTTTAGTCCATATGGAAAATTTATTTATTTTTAGTCCCTATAGTTCGCCTAAAAAATTTGTGTTTGTAATCGTTCGTTTGTATTTTACGGAATCAAAAGTGCAAAAATTTTAATAGACTAAAGTTGAATAACTTACTTGAACTTCATGAGTGCCATGACAGGACCAAATATTTCATCTTGTGCTATACGCATGTCCTCCTAATGAAATTATCATGAACAAAAAGAAAAAACAAATATGATGGTTAGGTTATTTGAATATTTTGAAGGTACTCCATATAGTATATGATATTTCTCTTGAGTTGAATTTCACCTTAACATTGGAGAAAATTGTAGGCTCAATGTAGTAACCCTTGTCTCCAATTTTGTTACCACCTGTTAAAAGGGTTGCTCCATCTTTCTTTCCATGCTCAATATATGAAATAATTTTTTCAAATTGCTTCTTGTCAACCTACAATGAAAAACTCTTGGTTATTACTAGAAATATAATACAAATATGTGAAATATGTCTTTCACGCCTAGCGTGGGTCTGGGTCCAATTCCCACATTGCAATTTTTAATCTGGCCCTGATCTTAACCTGGCTTTGATACTATGTTAAATGAGTTTGTATCTCATCCCAAAAGATAGCTCAAAAGATGAGGGTACTCAAGCATATTAACCTGAGCGATGTGGGACTAAAAACGAACTACAAACAACTTCAACATTGCTAAGTTCATACCTGAGGCCCTTGTTGAACTTTAGGATCAAAAGGATCGCCAACAACCCAAGCTTTTGCTTTCTCCACCAACTTCTTCTCAAATTCATCATAGATTCCTTCTTGAACAAACACACGAGAACCCGCAACACAAATTTCTCCCTGGAACCATGCAAGAATTGAAAAATCAGAACTTGTTAGAAGCTACACAGTTCGATTGTTTTGTAAAAACTAAATAGTAGTGTTTAAAAGAAAATAAATACGAGAAACACAAACAAAGAACACACGACATTTGAACACGGTGTTAGGTCAAAAATTCACCTTATTAAATACAATGCCAAGAAGAGCAAGTTCAGCAGCTTTATCAACATCAGCATCATCAAAAATTAAGAGGGGTGATTTTCCTCCTAATTCAAGTGAAACTGGTTTCAAATTACTTCTAGCTGCAGATACCATTATTTCGCGTCCTACTTCTGTTGAACCGGTAAAACTAACCTACACAAACACAATCAAGGTAATTTCATTAGTCTTATGTTACTTTAAATCATGGTACTTTCAATATGCTTGTGACATTTAAAACTTACCTTATCAATGTCCATGTGTGAGCTTATTGCAGCTCCTGCAGTTGCACCAAATCCAGGTACTACATTGAGTACTCCATCTGGAATTCCAGCCTTCAAAAGATGAAAAGCAAGAAAAACTAATCAAATTAGTCTTAGAATTTAGATTAATTTATAGTTTATAGAAGCTTCTCAATGAAAATTAGTCCTAAAATTTGGGTTAGAACTAACTCGACACGACAAACATAATTGGTAAGGGATGTCTTCCACTTATAAATGTTTTTACGGATCATAGCACATCCAATGCGACACTATGAGAAAACAACTTATAGCTGATAGATTATTGTTGAAGCCTCGTTTCTGAAATGATTTTCTACCTCCTATTTTTTATCTATGTTCGTTAATAACCCGTAGTTAGCATTTGTTTTGGAGTGTGACCCAAGTAACCTGATTACGGGTGACCTAACTGATCTTTAATAGACAAAACAGACTTTTAAGGTCAATGATGCGACCACTTATATATACTTTTCAAACCATATCACATCTAATGTGATATTTTCAGCGATAAGTTTATAATTGTTTCCTTACACAAAAGTCCTTATAAACTAATATAATTCTAGACAAGTTAAATAAGCAAATTTTTGAAAAAATTGAGATGCAAAAGCATGTCTTTCACATTTAAGTACAAGAACCAATTGTTTCAAAATATATAGTCATTGCAAGATTCTTTAATATATAATTTTTCTTACAAGTGCATCTTGAGAAGTTTATGCAAACTATATACTACTCTAGACTTTAATATGAGCAAAAAAAGTACACGGACACAACCAGTGTACTTTTTTGCTTATATTTAAGTTCAGATGGAGTACGTTTGAATCGTCAAGTGGTTAAAATGTACAAGTCAATTATGTTTGATAAGAAAATTTTCCGACCACAAGGAATCAAAATACTTGAACATAAATCTCACATGCGAATGTTACTAAATGAATTAAGTAACGAAGCTTGAAAACTAAATGAACCAATTTTCTTTAACCTTACCTCTTTAGCAAGATGAGCATAAAACAAAGCAGAGAGAGGTGTTTGTTCAGCAGGCTTAAGAACCATAGTACAACCAGCAGCCAAAGCAGGAGCAACCTTAGCAGCAAACATTGTACTAGGAAAATTCCAAGGAATAATGTGTCCAACAACACCGATTGGTTCCATCAAAGTATATGCGTGCATCTCCCGAGCAGGTTTTAAAACCTCACCGTGAATTTTATCCGCAGCACCGGCATAGTAACGTATTGTATTTGCTACTCCAGGAATGTCAACAGCTTTGCAGAAAGTGTATAGTTTTCCAGCATCTATTGTATCTAATGCTGCTATTTCTTCTATGTTTTGTTCAATTAAGTCTGCCCATTTCAGCATGATTTTTGCTCTTACCTGATTAATTAACAAACCATATGTCAAGTTTTAATATATGCTGCAAAATATAGATTGAACCAAAGTATATAGGTCATGCTTTGATAAACAACTTAATTAACTGTTTATGTATAAGCTATTTCTACAACAAAAGGTAAAATAAGTCAACATGTTTTCATAAACTATCATGGATAGATTATCGAAATAAGCTGAAAATAGCTTAAGTACATGCCATAAGTGATTTTCCAGAAGTTCTCAAAAATAATCTCACTAGTGTTTATATCAATAGATGAATTCAAATAGTTCAATCGAAAGAAGACTGTAACTTTTTTTAACCATGACGTACTACATTTATTTATGTATGTAGCATTTTTTTTTAAGAAGTTAAATTAGTCCATTTAAGTTGGCATCAGAGAGAATCGAACCTGAAACTTCAAGGAGGAGCATACTTCGAAGTCCAAGTCAATATCACCAGGTCAACCCAAGTGGGTTATTTATGTAGGTAGCTTAATTACATTTTGTGATTTGCATTTAACTCTATCATTTTTTATGTACGTTAAGCATCAAGGCAGTTAAACATCAACTCCTATCATTCAATATCAGAACACCAACTCTATAACAAATGATTGGTGTGAGTGTTATAAACGTTGTTCCATTTCAACCAATAAAAAAACCATAAAACAGAATGTGAATCCAATGACAGTGATATGCAATTTAAAGAAAAATATTTCTGTGGTGTAGGCCCGTTGCATTATAAGTAACAGCCTAGCTAGGGCTAGAAGGATTGTTGGACTATTTTGTACACTAAATAGTCACGGGTTTTGAAGTGAAACCACATGACACGTCAGAAACACATCAATATATCTTATCAAAGACCGTTGTTTTGTCTTATAAACATAACATATAAAAGTTGAGTAGTTGTGTTGTACCATGCATTATGCATGCAACTTGGAAAAGTTTATAATTATATTAGTCAATTGAAAAAAGTAGAGACTATTAAATTTTTTAAAAATGAAAAATATCTATTAAATCTTTAAACAATAATTAAAAAATGTTAAGAGTTTTATGTGTAGTTTTAAAAAAAATTGATGATATAAATGTCCACTATTAATCATGAAAAGATCTGCTTCAGGTTGAATCCTATGGGTTCACCATATCATGAACGGTCTAAAGGCTCCAAGGAAGTTGACAAAAATATTTTCATACTATTCAGACATCGTCATGTCTAGAACATAATTCAAATTTAAATATTTTTAATGACATGTGCTATCAAGTACGTTTATGGTTTTCAATGTTTGAAAATTGTTTAAAGTTCCGATGTTGATTGACATCTCCACCTTCAAGGAGAAGTTCAAGGTCTATACATCTTTTACTTTTACAGTTGAGATAATGTAATGGTTAATTTGATTCTACATAGACAAAAAAAAACATATAAATTAAGTTTGAGCACTAATATTCGTTTTCTTTGTTTTTTGTCGAATTGGCACAAATTAGATCATCCTCACAATAGTGAGATGAATAATATCATAAACATCTAATATTCATTGTGTTTGTTTTAAGTTATAGAATTATATACATGGGAGGAATGATATTTTTAAGAATCTTATTATCCAAAATATTATTTAGTTTAAAAATATAAAATTAAAATAATACAAATAAATAAAGAAAAGTGAATAGTTATTCGTAGATGCATTTTATTTCCATGGGAGTTTCTAAAATAACTCTAAAATGTTAATATGTAAAAAAAAGGATTAAATTATGCTTGTGTAGAAAAAGTTTACACTAATTATAGACAAAAGTTAAATCCTTTTATTTAATTCTTAGAATATGGAGGGTCCTTTGTGTAGACAAAAAACTAAGAATAGAGGGTCCTATTATTATAATACCAGTTTCTAGTTTACTTTCAATTTGTTGGTTAGACGGTCAGCTCATTAAGAATAATAAATAGGAGGTGATCCCCACTTTTATTGGCAGGATCGTTTCTGAAATTTTGGTGTCCTGGGGCAAACTTACAATTTGAGTTCTAACTAATATATATATATATATATATAAACATCAAACTTGTTAAAAAAAAACTAAGCAATTTTTTTAGAGCCTAATAGAACTCTAAAAAAAAATTGGGGTCTAAATTTCGTACTTTTTTTTGGGCCTAGTGCGGTCGCCCTGGCTCAAATACGACCATGTTTAAGGGTGATTAGGACCATTAAACTACTTTGGATGAAACTTGGAACCATTCAAAATAAATTTTATTTTGTAAGTTTAGTTTTTGGGTTAATATTTGTGTAGTCAACCTTATTTTGTGAGTTAATATTTTATGTTATCACTATTTTGACCAGATTGAACTTGAGAATGTGCTGTTTACGTATTATATTTGGAAAAGTCCATTTCTGAGTGATAATACTACTTGACTTTGAGGGTTGAATTGAATTACTCAAAAATTTCATTGTTGTTAATAAGTCTGCAAAACAATTGTAATATAACTACCTGCTTGCATCAATAGGATTTAGTTGTTTGGAAATAAAAATTTAAAATCACAAATAATTCAATTGCAATATCAAGTGACATAATTAATGAATAATCAAACATGTAGTAGTTGATTAATCACTTTTTATAATAGTACTACCTCATTATGCAATTTTCGGAGTTTTCATATACGCAATGTCTCTACCAACTAAGTTAAACTCATAAGGACGTAAAAACTAACAAATTAACAATTAACTTACTAACGTTAATTGTTTAAAAAAAACATTTCATCATTTCTTTAATGATATCCCTAACTATTTGAACTCTTTTATTAAAAAAACAAGTAGGAGTTCTTTTTTAATTATTTGAACTTATTTTCTTTTAATCAACATATTAGCAATGAATTCTATAAAAAGATTAATAAATTATTATTTTTATAAAAAATATCAAATCACAGATATTACTGTCTCTTTTTATAGGTTCACTACACATTTTTCGTATCAAATACTTCCCTAAAAAATATATTCAAATACTACTATATATTCTTCTCATTTGGTCAATGGATATATATTCTTGTCATTTGGTCAGTGGATTCTATTTCTAATAAAACCAAACTAGTTGTGCCAACCAAAGAGACAATGCGTGTATATCGTGCAAAACAAGGCACAAGGGGGCTGCCGGAAGAAAATGTCTAACAACAGTAGTTATAATATTTTTTTTTGTTAAATAGTTTAGGGTTTTGGTCAAAAAAAATAAAATAGTTTAGGGTTTATATATTCACCCTTTAAGCTGAATCAGAAATTTGAGGCGTAAACCTTGACTTATACATATTGTAATGTTTCTATCAATTGAATTATATTTATGGACACTAGTGGTTTTAATTATTTTTAGGGGGAAAGTAGTTATAATTTATTGAATGATTTTGGTTTTAGTTATTTTTAAGGGAAAGTAGTTATAATTATTGAATGATTTTTTTTTTTATCAATTTTTTGTTAATAAAATTTAAGATGAAAAGATGATTTCCAAATCAAAGGAATAGAAGAGTGAAAGCAATGTTGAGGAATAAAAGTATTTACATTAATTAGGTCCAGCGAAAAGCACTAACACGGTTCAATAAATATTTATTATATTATTCGTGAATCATTAACATGTGTGATTATTTGTCAAAAAAAATACATGTGTGATTATGATACATATTAGTATCACCTTTTTTCTTTTACCAAAAATTTATGAATGATTTATTCAAAAAATATTCTTCTATGGTCACAAACATAAAAAAATAGTGTTTGGACACACATATAAAGAGATTTTTTTAATAATAAAAGAAATTGATAAAAAAAAACAGTAATATTTTGAAGATAAATATCTCTTAGATGCGTTTGATTTGTTAAAAATGGAGGACAAGATAAGATAACTTCAGTTGCACAATATTTGATTTGTAAAATTGTTTATGTGACAAGTCAAACCGGAGGTAAGGGTGAGAAAAACAGAAAACTAAACCACAACACAACTTGTCCCACGTGCAAGTTATTTAAAATACAAAAATAGTATTTTGTCCGTCAAAAACGGTATAAGACAAAAAATTATTCAACACTGTAAAAGTTTGTGTTGTGTTGTTCTGTCTTATGTTGTGTTGTTATGTTCAATACATATTATTTAGCAAATCAAACACATCCTATGCATGTCTATGATCATGTTCATTTATATTTGTGACCATTGAAGAATATTTTATTACGTGACATTAACTATAGAAACTAAGTCAAATTAAATTGTGGCATAAACTAAAAAAATAAAGGTTCAGCCAAAAGGAGTAGAAAAATGGAAATTTAATTAAATTAAATGAAATAAAAAGAGTGGGAGAGAAAGATAACATACAAAACCGGGCATTCGAGGCCATGGACCATCATCGAAAGCGACACGTGCCGCTTTTACAGCAACATCAATGTCTTCTTTTGTTCCCTCTGCTATCTTTGTTATCACCTCTCCACTTCTTGGATCTATTGTCTCAAACTCTTTTCCTGTTTTTCCCATTTTAAATACTCTATTAGACAGAGAAAAAAACACCAAAAAGGTTTTATTGGTTACTTTTAACAAGCTTTTTGAAAGTACAAAATATGTTTCTCTTGGAGATATTTAGTCTATGATTATGAACTTTATCAATTAAAACGTCTTTGAATTTGAAAACTACTTTTAAATAATTCTAGTTGATTTTTTATGTTTGAAGGACTATTTTGACTTATGAATACACAATCAAGAACAATTTATAAATTTTGATACATTGATGAACTATTATATCTATACATTAAACATGGTTTCAATTACAACACTGTTGAACTAATTGCATTGCTAAAAAAATATGTTGTATCAATTCATTCATACTTTTCATTTTTACTTATAGATAATAACGTATCTATGTAATGTCAACCTATTATAAGTTAAAACCAAGTTATACAAAAGAAAAAGCAAGTAAATTAGTTTAAATAGTTAATGAACTACATCAAAATGTGATTGTTTAAGGGAATCTCAATTAGAATCCTTTGTTAAACAATTTTTGATAAGACCAAACTTTAAATTATTAAAACACCTTTACCGTAGAGATTGGAGGGTTAAAAAAAAAATATAAGTTAAAACACACCGACGTATTGAATTAATATGTATTTTAAAATTTTACCTGATAAAAACAAAATGTTACTATCAAATAATAAATTAATCAAATTCAATTTTGTATTTGATCAAAAGGCATAAAAATCAAGCGGTTATGTGTATTCCCTTTTTTTTTGGTCTTATTCTTTATCTATTACTATACACTTCATAATTCAAACGGAACTATATACAATATTAGTAAAAGGTAGGGAAATGATTCTTTTGACAGCAAATATGATATCTTCTCCTCTAAAATAAAATAAAAATTATATCTTCTGATTTTTTTTATTTTATGTTTTAATATGTGTAAGTTGTAGAAAATAATGTTAAAATAAAAAGAAAGAGACAATAAGACAAATATATAAAATGTCACATACTGTATTTTTATTTTGATATTCAAATAACTCGGGTAAAATGTAATATAATTTATAAATAAAAAATAAAAAAATAAAGAAAAACACGATTAATCACATTGTGATATGTATATACAAATAGTTTTAATACATCCGCGCGATACATGATTAATCACATTTGAATTAATCACAATTTTAGTTTTGAGTTGAACTAATCATCTATTGAACTAAATTAATCATATTTAACTAGATATCCTAGATGTATGAAAAAAAGGGTCTACACCAAACATTTTTTATTTAACATGCACTAGTTGTATTGTAGGCCTCATGATGTACTATCATGATTTAAGAATGAGTGAATTACGGTTGTGGCCAACTCTTATCTAACCATCATACTCCATTTATGAGTCCAAGCATTGAAACTTTATGCAACATAAATTTCATATTTCATTCATCTATACATACGTGTAAAATTGTGTGCCGTGTACTATCATTCAACTTTCATGTGACAAAAAAAGGGAAAAAAAACTTAAAACTAATACTAATAATCTAGAAGGTATGATAAGCTTGAGAAACAATGAATTTTTGTTGAAGAAGTTAAATCAGTCTATCCAAATTGGTATGATATTGGAATAATCAAACACAAGACCTTGATAAAGAGCACATTTTTAGGTCTCAAACCAATACTACCAAGTCAAACAGAGTGGGTTGAGAAACAATGAAAATTAATCTATAGAAAGAAGAAAAACTTGAAATAAAGGGGAATTAAAGAAGAAAAGGAGTGATAAGAGAAATGGAAAGATGTAAAATTAGTGAAGAACCTGAAAGGGAATCAACAAATTCTCCATTGATGAAGAGTTTGGTGAACTTGATGGTGGGAATCTCTAGAGAGAAATTGGACTTGCCATTGGAAGAAGGTAGAGTCATCTTTGTGTGTTTCCCAAAGAAACTAGAGTCAAATCACAAGACAACTCGGAACTTGGAAGAAGGTGGATTTCAAAGAAATGGGAAGAGACCCTTATTTTTATAGACAATGACTGAGGATATGGGGACATATAAGAACGTGTGGGCAGAGGAGTAAAATGTGACACATTTTGTCATATTTGACACATAAACGTGTCCTTTTTAATATTCAAATTAATTTCAAATGGATGAATTCTTTTTTGGTTTAATTTATATACACGGTCAAAGTAATTTTTTCCACACATGTATTTTACAACATATTATCGCATCATTTATCGAGTATGACAAATCATATATTTTTAATCTATCAAAATATGTATGTGTGATAACATATTATTAAGTACATATAAAATTTCTTTAAGAACATGGATGTTATCAAGCATCAAATCCTCTCTTTTCAACAATATCTTTGATAGTCGCTTTTTTATCAGGTAAAATCAACGTAAGTCAAACCACTTTATATAGTTTCTATTTTTAGAGTGTAAGATTTACATTGATTAGAGTAGAGGTTAGAGATAATGTTAAAAGGAGAGTGTTGTTAACAACTACTCTATATTGAACGTGAAATTTTACTTCCTAACCACATGTCATGAAGCACAACTAGGAAATTTTTGTTGTTGTTTATAGCATAAAGTAATGGTTTTTTTATAGCATAAAGTAATGGGTACCTAGAAAATAATGCATCCACAAAACAAAATAATGCATTGGATGCAATATAAAATTATGTGATTATAGTAATTTATTTGAAATAAAATAATACACGGTTCATTACATTTGCAGAGGGTAGGGTCCAATATTATTTTCATTTTTTTAGGGACAATAATAAGACAAGATAGGTCCTTGAAAATCAGGTGAACTCTCCATTGTAAAAGAGATAAAAATATTAGAAGAAACCAAAACTAGGTAACTGAAAAGAGGAAAGCTAAAGTTTCACAATTATGATATTTGAGGGACTAAAAATGAAAATTAAGCATTTATCTTGAACTCAATATTACAATCTGACTGTTTCATGAAAGTGAATTTCTACTATATGGTATTGAAAGCAATTTTCATGAAAAATGATATCTTTCTCACTATTTTAGCAGCATTGGTTGATGTTAAGTTAAGGGAATAATCAGTCCTTCTCCTGATTTTTGTAAATATGTTTATAATCGATAGGTTCCTATATCATTTTTGAGGAGTGATATGCATCCTCTTTTTCTAATGAGAAGAGATTCTCCCATGACTTTATTATCAAGTGAAATCCAAACTGCATATTTTTTATTACCATCTTCGGTTTTAATGTATTAAAAAGAAATGAAGGCTTGAGATACGCATCAGTCTTCATTCGTGAAAATTTTATGGGAGAGGAGATAGACTTTCTAACATATTTTTATTGGATAAAATTCATGTGCATATCATAATTTGAAAATAGATCTCAAATAACAGGGTGATATTCACATTAATTTCATCTGATAGAAGAATGAGTGTCGGAGAAAATATAAAAAAGAAAGTGTTCTTAAAAAAATCGAAAATCTAACACCAAAACTTATTAATCTAATACCAAAAATTTATGTCTAATGATAAAAGAAAAAGAAAAATAATAGAAAGAAAACTTAAAAAAACAAAGGATATGAAGCAACCGACTCAAACAATGAGCCTATAGAGCAATTTCAATATTAATAGCAAAAAGAAAAGTCCAAATTCTTTTTCTCTTTCCTAACCCACCGGAAATGGAAAATGTAGCATACAACACAAGTCATTGATTAGAGTTGCATTTGTTCAAAAATCACTTAAAATACATCAAAAATCATGATTTTCACAACATGCTTTTTCAAATCTAAAATATATCTTTTAAAATAATATTTTAAGAAGTAAAATGTTGGCAAAGCGCCCAAGCCAATCACGTGAACAAGATTTACACAAAAAATGCATTTTTTTTAACCCAATCTCATATGCACAAGAAACTCTCGTTTAGTTTATGATAATGAAGAAAGTTCTCTTGTACTAACTTGTATACAAGTTTATATCTCAAATATTTATATATAAAGACTCTAAAGGAAGCAAATTCAAACAAACTAAGGATTTGAACTTGTTGAAATATCACTCAAAAACAACATTTTCTAGTCTCACTTTTAATTCATTTTTTTACATAATTAGTCTAAGTTTGATTTATTCAGTATTGTAATTGTGAAATTTCACTCCCTAACGTTGAACTATAAAAAATAAATGATTATATTTGCACAATTCTAAAATTTTGAGGGAAATCAGCAAGTCACATCCAGTAAAAATTGACGTGGGGACAAAATACAATATGCTATATATTAGAGACGATAAAGAAACTCATATTTATGTCTCTAAATTCTATTTCTATTTCAACTTTTTCTAACAACGATAAAGAAACTCTACCATGACAATAGTCATTTTAAACATATAACACACAGTATCTTTCATTAAAATAAAAAAAACATAAAGTACCATTTGTTTTTTCTGAAGTTACTATGTTATTTATAGCAAGTTTTCATAAATTTTTAACATAAAGTAATTTAATTGCTGTATTTTTTTGGTTCGAATTATATAATGCGAAGGAAGATATTTTAGTAAAAAAAGGAGGATGCGTGAGAATTTTGAAGGGTGGAAAAAGAAATTCTCCAATTTGGCAGTGAACTATATTCTATATGGAGGTGGCAACAACCCATTTCTATTTTATTCAGGCTTTCTTTGGTTTTTATTAATTTTTTGTTGCTTTTACTTTTCCCACCACATGTGATTCTCACATGCTCTATTTTTCTTTCCGAAATACTCTTTGTGCGGATTTTATAATCCAAACCATGTTTAGGATTATATAATTCAAAGTCATGCATTGCTCAAATTTAAAAAACAAGACTCGAATATAATATTAAGAAGACATAATTAGAAATGACCAAAATTAAAATTTATTGTAAAACAAAAAAGTAAAGAGACAAAAATGAATCAAATTCTCATTATATTATTAAATCATATATTTTATACTACATTTACATTAATATTGAAGCTTTTTACACAAAATTATTAAACACATAATACTAAACCTATGGTGCAAGAAGATGGAGGGGGAAAAAGACTGTGGTAAGGTTTGTTCACTATATAGGGAGATTGAGACTTTGATGATCAACCTTACACTCAAACAGATGGTGCCAATTTACAGTGGGCACCATGCCCTTTGACCATTCATACAATCCCTAAAATATTAGAGTAACTTTTTTGTATGAAAGATTAACAGTAGAAGCAATTTGTAGAAGAAAAGAGAACGAAAGAATGCGAGATGGAATGAGATTCCGTGAAGGATTGATGAGTATTTATAGGGAGGAGTTTGTGAAAGATGGTGCATAGAGTGTAACGGTCTATTAATCATGGTAAAAAACATGGTAAAATTGGTCTGACTAGTCAAGGGACCCAAAGAACAAGCTGTTCAACGAGTCAGTCATGTTGCCCAAGCCACCGTCCACACTCAGAACTAGTTCACACTATTTACATTTATATCCCTTCAAAGACACTAGCATAACTCACCTCTCAGATTCAAAACTTGTCTTTTTAATTTACTCTTCAAATACAAACTTTTTTGTGGTCCACAAGTGCATCAGACTTTTGATAATCCGAAATATCACAAATAATCTAGGGTTAACAGTGCTTTACCCCCTATAATATAGGCCATTTCAGGTTTACCCTCTGTAAAAAAAAAAAATTAGATTCCATCCCTGTAAAATGAAGATTCTTCAAAAATAGACTTTGATCTCATTTGACAATGTAACTAAGGTGATGTGACGTTGTTAGCCTGAATTTTCATGTGTTTGTTTTTGACAGGTAAGGCTACAGTCGAAGAGGAGTTTCTTCAAGTTCAAATTGGAAGCAACCGTGTTCAACAAAATTCAGTGTTTGTAAACCATTTCAAGTCTTTTGAATTCGACTAGAAAGAATTCAAATTCTCTCTAAAAGTCAAGATCAAAGGTCCATGACACGTGAAAACAGAGTCAAGCTTGAAGTCATATAGTTTAGGACGGTTGGCTTTTAAATTATTTTTTTATGTATAAATAGTAGTTTTTCATAGGAAAATGAGGTCACAAATCATTATCAGAATTCTCATACTCGAATTATCCAAGCATAGAAAGAAAAGAGTAACAAAGAATGCATGTAACATGATTTGATGAACCATTTACTTAATGCAATGCAATTTCATTTCTTTTAAACTTCTTTATTTTCATCTTTAAAGTTAAGTTTACTTTCAAATCACTAAAAACTTGTTCAATTCAGTCGAATCAAGCTTTAATCTTCATCTTCTTCATATTTAAACTCATGAACATGACGAACATTCAAACAATTTCTAAAATAATATTGCACAACATGTCTAGGATTTCTAGTTTGATCATGCAAGTAACTTTTTAAAACTAACACTTTTTAAGAGAAAATCTATCTAATATTTTCTTCATCAATTTCTTTTAAATTTTTTGAGCATAAATCTAACATTTTCAGAAATTTTGAAAATGCTAAAACCTTGTTTTCATTTCTTCGATAAATACATCATTTCTAGCTTTTCTTCCATCTTTACTCTATAACAATTGTTTACTACTTGCTAGTAGTTTAAATACAAAATATATTTTATGAAAAGAAAACTGAAAATGTTTTCATAAAGTAAACGAGACTTAAAATAATAATAAAATGAAAAGAATAAAACATGGTATTATTTTTTTACATATTTTCTTAAACATATTTTCTTAATAGTGTAGGAGGGCATAGTTTAGTCGAAACAATAAGTCACTTATTTTTGAAATGTTCAATTTTTTACTCTGCACAACAATAGAAACAAGCATCATATGAATCATTCTTTTATATATTCAATATTTTGTTCAACTATAGTCGAGGTGAGATTAATCGTTCATACTCGAATCCAAACCACGAATGGTGTTTGCATATGGATCATTTGCATGGACTATCTTTTGCAATAAGGAGTTTGACTAAGAAAAAGCAATGCAGAACATAAAAATTCAGATGTAAGACTGGCTGAAAACCAAGGTTAAGGCTTTGACTTTACTATTCATAAGTGGTACTCCAATCAATGTTCAATGGTGTGCTCATTGTGTGATGTGCAATGCACTTCTATATTTAGTCAGTCAAGGGTAGGTGGCATTTGCCTTGTTAGGCATGCACTTCAATTTTTGAGTAGTTTTTAGTTGCTAGATTAGATTGTGTAAGGTTGTATGCGACATGTTTCAATTGTACAACATTCCACATTTTTATTTTGGCTAACCAGTACCCTCAAGACAATGGTTAAGAAATCTACAAATAAAAATTTTATCTTGAAAATATAAAATGTTACTTTTGATTAATACCCTTAAGACACTAGTTAGCATTCTCATTTTTTTTCATTAAAACTTTCTGTGGTTCTACAACAATAAAGACTTTTCTTTTTCTCTAAAAAAAAAGCTTGAATAAAATTTGATAGACAAACCGTTCATTGCCTTAAAACAAATGGGGAAATACTACTTTTCTTCATCTTTAAAAGAGAAAATTCTAAAATAATGAGTTAACGTAGACTTAAAAAAATTAATATTGTGTTGAGAGGGATGACAATACAATTCTCTTCCTTGAAAAAGCAAACGTTCCCTTACTAGAGTCACAAATTAAATACCATATTTGATCCGATTTGAGGATTAATCCTATACTCTATAACTATGTTAATACTTTGGGATGCTTACTGCGCTTACTAATATCTCTACCAACGGAAATTCAAAAAAAATAAAAATAATATTAAGGTAGTTAAAGTTATATCTTGTTGTGTAAATTGGATATCCTTTTCGCATAACCGTACTAATAATTTAAAAAATTAAAGTATACAGATACATTTGTTTCATAAATCTATAAATTAACAATTATTTTTATGAAATAATGAGTTTTTTTTAAATGAATGAAATAATGAGTTATTTTTTGAGTTTTATATTTTAGAAAATATCATTTTCATTAAAAAAACATAATTTCATTGTTTTTAAGAATTATACTAATTTTTTTTTACATATTATCGTAAAAAATAATCAATACTGACTATTTTGAGTAATACAAATTCTGAAAAATTAAATTTTATTTCATTGACACTTTTGTAAATAATATTTAGTTATTATATATTTTTTGGTAAATAATATTTATTTTCTTATAATTTTAAATGATAGGAAATAATTATTTTATTTTTTTAAAAAAAGCTTATTTAGTTGTTAGTTTAAAAAATGATTGTGCTGATACATGTCAAATTTTCGATTGTACCATAGAAATTGTATATTTTTTTTGCTAAGCAGGGAGAAAGACAGACATCAGGAGGCCGCAACGACATCCCAACTAGGTTGGCACCTCGGGAAGCCTCCGTCCTATTTTTTATATTGGTACGTAATAATAGTTATTAATAACAATAGTCTTTAGAAACAGACACATACAAGTGAAGAAACTGAGATTTGAACCCTCATCATGATGTCAAATAATTTCAACATTTTAGCCCATTGAGGCAGGACTTGTGGACAAATATGTTGGAATACTCTCCCTGTTTCCTGTTTTACAACGAGTGTCATTTTAACAAAAAATATTTATTTTAAAATGAATATCATTTTCACTTTTCAATGTAGGATCAAATATTTATTCAATACCCTCTAATTATACTTTCCAATTATAGCCTCTAATTAATACTAGTACATGAATCTCTAAACACTATATTCTACTTTACATTTATCATGATTAGATATACACAGATAGTTGATACTTGATAGAGTTAGTATGATCAAAATGATGTTTTTTGATTACTTTATTATATTTTTTAATCTGTGTGCAACAACCTTATACGAGATTCATTTTGAAATGGATGATGTATAATATAAGCGTAGATGTCTCAAGAGTTTTAGTATGCAAAATATAGATTTTATTTTTTAATTGATAAATATAAAAATAACATTCATTTTTAGTATATGGTTATTGTTGACTGACTATAACCACAATTTCTTAACACATTTTTTCTGTTTATATGTTTTGCACCATATTCTTGGTATTGCCCACAAATTCTGACTTTGCTAAGGCATTCAAAGTGGAAAATAAGAATGGAGAAAAAGTGTAGATCCCAAATTATCAGGGGAGGCCAAAAGAACTTAAATCGTTTTTTGAGCTTGATATTTTTCCACATATTGTTTAAATATAATGTAGACTCATATGTGTCATTGCTCCTTATAAATAACTCATGTACCATACTCCTTTTCTCAAGTTACACTTTCTATAAAATTATATATTGCATATTTAATTTAATAGAGAAAGGCAGGTATAGAATTATAGATGGACAATCTCAGCATCAATGGAGACTCCTTTGTTAAGATTCCAACTATAAAGTTTAAAAAGCTTTTCATCAATGGAGAATTCGTGGACTCAGTTTCAGGTTTTTTTTAAATTAGTTTCCTAAATATTTGCCTCAATTCTTTTTAATTTTCGTACAATAACTCACTACTATTACACTACTACTAATTAACATTTCATGCCTTCAAAAAAAGTAAAAAATTTCATACATGCTAAGTAAATACAACTCAAATTGCAAGTGCAAGGATATTTGATATCTTGAGGCGCAAGTTTAAACTTACAATTCTCTATTTTTTTCTACAAGGATATTTGATATCTTGAGGCGCAAGTTTAAACTTACAGTTCTCTATTTTTTTCTACATGTAATATGTGAGATTTTTGCAATGTGACCATTTGACAAAAAATAATTCATACCTTTGTGTGATGTGTATTTTTTGCGTTGTTTCCTAGTTAAATATATAAAGTAAGAGTTTAAAGATTGACAATATTTTTTTATAAGTGAAAATATAATTTTTTATATAGTCATTCAATCATACATTGTCATATAGATATTTGTCGATTTTTTTTTGTAAGATATGTTATTATAAAGTAATAGTGATCATGATGTTGGATTGAATATATATGTATAAAAAACAATGTCATAAATGAAAAATATATAATTGTATAGTCATTGATGAGAATTTATCCATGATACACAGAGATCAACTAGCAAAATTCAAATTGGACATTATACTTTAGTACCAAAATACATTCCACTATTAGAAAAATAAGTAAGGTTTGACATTGGAATAATTCAACTTAAGTTAATTAAGTTGTGATATAATTTTTGGGCGTATACTTGTCAAATCATAGATATACAAGGGTAATGGTCCAAATTTTTAAAAATAAAAATTGACATTTTTGGTTACAATGTTTTAATTGACTTGGTATACTTATATGCATATTGAATTTTTTGTTGAAATAAAAAAAGGAAAAACTTTTGAGACTGTTGATCCAAGAACAGAAGAAGTGATTACAAAAATAGCAGAAGCTACAAAAGAAGATGTTGATATTGCTGTGAAAGCTGCTAGAGAAGCATTTGATAATGGTCCATGGCCACGTATGCCTGGTGCTGTAAGTTCAAATCTTTACCTATTTTACAGTTTGTGAATAGTTAACATAGTTTAAATAAAAAGTTAAGAGAAGTAATAGCAACACCCTCTAATACACTTTTTTCAGCAATTTATGTTAAGTTTATGTTAGTGTTTGGAGTAATTTTGAATGGTAAAAATTGATTATAGAAGTCTAGATTTGATTTTTACATGTTTGGCTGTTATGAAGTAGAATTAATTTTGTCTCTAAAATTGATTCTAATTTATGATTTGCAGTTTTTGACACAACATAATTTTTCCTCTTAAATTTATTGTTCAAAGTCATTTTTAAGCGAATGTATCAACCATAAATCAGTTCACGTTCAACTCACTTTTAACTAAAATCAATCTCACACAATAAATTCATTTGAAATCAAATTTTGTCTCCGCGGCCAAAACCAAATACACACTATTTCTTTTGTCAGATGAATTTCATGTGGGTCCAACCAAGAGATTAAGCATTGGTAGCACTAACCTTACGGTGACAATTTTATAACCGTTATCAAGTGGATTATTTGAACTTCGTCCCTCGAGGTTTAAAATATATATTTGTGCATTTTCTAGGTGAAAAGTTGCATTACCAAGCATTATTCATAAATTACTCTTTGAATACAAATATTTCATAAATTATTCCATTGCTACTTTCATTTGTTTAACTATTTTACTCCCTTTAAGAGTGTATAAGAAAAGTAAAAAAAAAAGTGATTATTGAGAAAGACGAAAAAAATGATAGCAATGTATAAAATAAGTGGCTATAGAAATATATAATTTTCTTTACCCACCATCCAAACTTCTTAGGCCCCCTATTTCGGATTTTAAAATCCAAAAAAATTGAGGGTTTTATGGAGGGTTCCTGAACATTTTTACACCTTTCGAATTATATAATCCAAAATATTGTAGGGCACGCGAGAAGCTTGGAGTGTGGGAAAACAAACTCTCAAAAAATAATGCCTAACAAATTTTCACACAAAGAACTTAGCCAATGTTCTCAACTAGGAATCAACATGCATTAATTTGATATGGTCATGAACTGTTTGATAGGAGAGAGCAAAAATTATGGTGAAATGGGCAAGCTTAATTGAACAAAACATAGAAGAAATAGCAGCATTGGATACAATTGATGGAGGGAAACTATACAGTTGGTGTAAGTCAGTAGATGTACCTGAAGCATCCAATATCCTACGTTACTATGCCGGTGCAGCCGATAAAGTTCATGGAGAAGTGTTCAAAACTTCTAGGAATCTTCACATGTATACTTTGATGGAACCTATTGGTGTTGTTGGACACATTATACCTTGGAATTTCCCAACTATTATGTTCTTTGCTAAGGCTGCTCCTTGTTTGGCTGCTGGTTGTACTATGGTCCTTAAGCCTGCTGAGCAAACACCTCTCTCGTCGCTTTTTTTTGCTCATCTTGCTAAGGAGGTAAGGTTAAAGAAAATTTATTGAGTTGGTTTTGAAAGATTGTTTACAGTTCCTTAATTCATAGCATGTGGGGTGTACCTTTGAGGGTTTTGATTCGTCGCTGACGGGAAATTCACTATCAAGCAATTTGGACCGTCCAATCAAGATAGGAGAGCTCGCGTTCCGATTTGGTATTTTGAATCTGATTTTCAAAGTCGGAACGTGAATAATCCAATCTTAGTCTGATGATCTGAACTCTGTATGATCTTGTGACTACATGTGATCTGAATCCTTTGTATCTAATGCGTTTATGTTTAGTTTGTTAGCATCATGAATACATTATAATACGGGATATCTTCAAGGATTTTGATTCCCTGCAGTAAGAGAATAGATAGTCAATCAGTTTGGACCGTCCAATCTTAATATAATGGCCTGCATTGCGTAATTGTGGCAAATGCATGATTTCCGTGACCGCAGGGGATCTGAACCCTAATCTTTGGTATATAAGGTGTTTATGTCTAGTCTGTTAGCATCACCAATACATGAATGAAAATTATTAGCATAGGTTCAATTTAAGAAAGCTTGTTTCATAAGCTAACTAAGACTTTCTTGTTTCTTTCTCCTTTTCATCTAGGCTGGTATTCCAGATGGAGTGCTCAATGTACTGCCAGGATTTGGTTCAACTGCTGGAGCTGCAATAACCTCACATATGGACATTGATGCAGTAATTTGGATTCAAAAATATTCTATGCCATTGATTAAGTTAAAGATGCATTACATTTCAAACAAACTAGGCAATGACAACTACTAATTTTGACTGGTTTTACAGGTCAGTTTTACAGGTTCAACCGAAACAGGCCGTCGAGTAATGCAGGCTGCAGCAATGAGCAATTTGAAACCGGTATCGCTTGAATTAGGGGGCAAGTCACCTGTTTTAATTTTCGACGATGCTGATGTTGATAAAGCTGTTGATCTTGCTCTATTCGGAATCCTTCACAACAAGGTATATAATTTTTCCTTCAAAGAAAATCTTGTAACATAAAAAAGATCAAAGACTTGTTACTCAAGTAACTGTAATTTTCAGGGAGAAATATGTGTTGCATATTCTAGAGTTTTTGTCCAAGAAGGGATTTACGATGAATTTGAGAAGAAAGTGCTGGAAAAGGCAAAAAATTGGGTCGTTGGTGACCCGTTTGATCCTAAAGTTCAACAAGGACCCCAAGTAAGGAAAAGTTAAATATGCACAATAATTAAAAATAGATTCCTTGTTGTAAATGTGTCACACAGTTACATATTTCGACTGTCTAATCTCAAATCAATGATCAAGATCATTTTAAATTGATTTACGCACTTTATAATTCGAATCGGAAGGAAATTGTTACCAACATACATCTTATTTGCACATTATTTTCTTTGCAGACTAGTAAGGAACAATTTGATAAAATTCTTTCCTATATTAAGCATGGAAAGAATGAAGGAGCCACATTATTAACTGGGGGTAAACAAGTGGGAACCAAAGGATACTACATTGAGCCTACTATATTTACCAATGTTACGGTATATTTCTACTCTACCAAGAGAAATGAAACCTTATGCCATTCTCATAACTGAACAATAGAACTAATTTTTATTTTATTTTTTGAAAATTTGTTTAGGATGACATGTTAATAGCACAAGATGAAATATTTGGACCTGTTATGGCACTTTCTAAGTTCAAGTAAGTATATTTATATTTCATTTTCGCCATCTTCGACATGATTTTAAACTAGAGTTGCAATAGTATCAAAATTTTAAACATAGAAAATCACAGCAAATATAGTTCGAGATAAGGTCATAGAGACATCTAAAATCACCGATACTTTATATTGAAGGCATGTCTGATGCCCGATAACACTCACAGTATTGACGCATGCAGTTACATGCACGACAATATTGTGAGTGTTGTCGGGCATCAGACATGCCTTTAATATAAATTGTTGGTCAATAACCACGATGCCGTGGTCCAAAGTCCGGTCACAAACTTTTTTTTAAACCCTAAACTTAGTTTTAAAAGATGTTTGTGAATGTGCACCTAAATGTTGAATTAAATATTGAAGGACCATTGAGGAAGGAATTAAGAAGGCCAACAATACCAAATATGGCCTAGCAGCAGGGATTGTGACAAAGAATTTGGATATTGCAAATACAGTCTCAAGGTCAATTCGTGCAGGTATCATTTGGATCAATTGCTATTTTGCCTTTGATATTGATTGCCCTTTTGGAGGGTATAAGATGAGTGGATATGGAAGAGATTATGGATTGGAAGCACTTCATAAGTATCTTCAAGTTAAATCTGTTGCAACTCCTATTTACAATTCTCCATGGCTTTGAAACTTTCATCTCAAGCTACTTGTAGACACTAGAGATATACTTATATACATGAATTGGATCAACTACTTTAGTGTTTTTTTCTTTTTTTGGAATTCTAAACAATGTAAGTTTTAGGTTAATAATGATCACTACAACTTTTGAGCTTGTATTTTATGTATTACATTGAAGAACAATGATGAAAATTGTCAAAATTATCAAATAAGTGAATATTGAAGAAGTTGAAAAGTTGAGGCATTTATAGACACTCATAAGCAATACTTTTAAAGAAATTGCTTCTTTAGTATAAGCTAGAAGAAAATTAAGGCTATGTTTGGTGACATGATGAGTGTTGAAAAGCATGGTATAACCTAACAAATAGATAAATAAACTAATAGAAAGATGAACTTTAGAATTGAATGAATGAGAAAAAATTGATTACAATTGGTGTAGGAAACACTTTATATAGTGATCCTAATTAAACTAACAAACTTCAACTAATTTGTAACTAATATTAACCAACTTATAACTAAAATTATATTTAACAAACTCAACAATATCTAATAAATCTCTAATTATATCTAACAGCGAGGGGAAGTGAACGCATGATGAGTATGAAACTACTAGTTGGATGCAGACTTTAATTGTGAAAAGTGCGAGTTTTAAACAAAGACAGAAATCACAGTTTTTAACTTTAGAAATTTCATTCTTGTTCAAAAAAGGTCATGTTTCTTATGAGAATCAAATGATACGTTAATAAATGATCTTACCTCAACAAAAAAATTCAAATAAAATTTGGAAAAAGTACCAAATCTTAAAGAAGAAAAACATAAACAATAAAGACCGCTTAAAAAAATTGAAGGTCAAAATCACGCAATAAAATTGTAAGAAACCCTTTTTGGTGGTACGTACAAAGAAGAGAAATTACGCTATAAGATTAAAGACTAAGTATGTGTTTGGATACACATTTCCCCTGAATATTCGCATCCCGAGGCAATTTAGACAATTTAGACGTGAAGATACCAAAAGCTCCAACTCATAGAGTTGGGAAAACGCACAATTACAACCTTCTCAACATGGAAACAAACACATACCAACACTAAGCTACGCTAACAACTAATTTCTTCGTATTCATTCTTGATAATTATTACATTCAGCAATTTCCTCCTTGTAACAGTTGCATATTCTAACAAACTAATCAATAGTAACCAAGTCTATATAAATTGAGTCTGCTTCCATTCGAATCTCTTTTTGTAGCAAAGTGTTGTACTTGATACAAAATAGTCTAGAATTTCCACGGACAAAAATTAAGAGGTAAGAAAAAAATAATCAATGGAGTATGTATGTAATGATCAGCGCCACTAACATAAGAAAATAAGCAACTACTTGATCCAGAACCTGAGCATCACTTGTAGGAGTAGGTGCTGGAGAAATATCAAAATTCTGAGCATGACCCATGTGAGAAATTGCCATGAACAAAATAATGAGAAGTGGGAAGATGAAATTGTTCATTGTCTTCATTATTTTCTAGGAAAAAAAGAAGCTAGAAAACGATAGAGAAGTTGAGAAAATCTTAAGGGTATTTCTTTGAATTTGAACTTAGGGAAATATATTGGTGCTAGTATTTATAGGCAGGGAAAGAAGGAGTAAATAGTAGCGTCTTCTAAATTTTAAGTAAGAAATAGAGACTAAAAATATATAGTGGTCGTTATCATTAAATAAGGTCTCGTTTGGTTTGAGCTTATGAAAAATAACTTATGTAAATAAATAAGCTTTTATTTTAATTTATAAACTCTCACTGACGAAAATTGTATCTTCATAAACGCGTTTTTCATAAACTACCTTAAAAACTTATAAATAATACATAAAAACTTATTTATTTGCATAAGCTGTTTTATATAAGCTCTAAAATAAGCTAATCCAAACGGGCTCTAAGTCTCATCATCATCAATTATTTTCAAATTTTATCGTGTCTCTGTCTCTTCAAATAAAAGAAATGAAGAAGATTTTAAATGAAGATTTTACTCTCTCTCTCCCCAGAAACCCCTTTCTCTCTACTCTCTCATACGGAGAGCTTTCTCTCTCTACACTCTCTCTTCCCTCTTCTTTAAGATATGAAAAATTCAAACAACAATACAGGTATATAACACCAATGGAAAAAAAATAAGAAGCTAAAATAATTGAAAAACACGATTAAAAAAAGGTTAAATGAAAAAGAAAAGAGGTCAATGGCGGTGGCCAATGATATCGTGGTGGCTGAGGTGGTTGGAGGTCGAAAGCGGTGGTGAGGAGGATGATGGTGTGGTTGTGTCGGACAGAAAGAGAGAAGGTGGTACCGGAGGTGGGAGATGAAACCGACCTGGGTTTTGGCGGTGGTGACTCCGTGGAAAGGATTGGAGAGAGAAACAAGGCAGAACAATAGTTTTTTTTTCTTTTTCTTTTCGTACATGGAATATGCATTTTTTATTATTATTAAATTTGCCACTGTATAGTGGTAGAAGAACTCTAAATTGAGTAAATATGCAATTACCTCCCTGAAATTGTAAGTTTCGTCAATTACCCGTCTGAAATTAACAAAACTTTAATTACCCCCTGAAATTTCACAACGTTAATCAATTTACCCCCTCCGTCAAATTTTTCTGTTAGTGAACATGACATTTTACAAATTCCCCCCTAAAGTTTTGCACTTATGTGCAAAATGTCCCCAAACTTAAAAATTTATATTATTTTTTCATAAGTGGAACAGTAGAATAAAAGAAAATACACACCATAAGCACAAACATAGTTGGCACAAACACTAGAACATGACTGCTCTAAATTCCAGATCAATAGAAACTGGTTGAGAACCAATAAATTATTTTTCATATTTCTTTTGAATTAGAAAAGTAATTATTACATGTTGGCTATAGTACTTACAATCTTATTCTAATGAAAAACAAAAAATATCAGCACAGGAACAAATGACTTGCCATTTGCACTCTTATATCATATACCATATAATTCCTATACATATCAATAGTGAGCAAGATATTTCACAGAGAAGGAAAAAGCCAAAAGTTATGAAAAAATAATATAAATTTTTCCCACACCATAGAGCCAACTTGGTTTGTGCTTATGGTGTGTATTTTTCTTTATTCTAGTGTTCCACTTATGAAAAAATAATATAAATTTTTAAGTTCGGGGGACATTTTGCACATAAGTGCAAAACTTTAGGGGGATATTTACAAAACGTCATGTTCACTAATAGAAAAATTTGACGGAGGGTAAATTGATTAACGTTGTGAAATTTCAGGGGGTAATTGTCTATTTACTCGCTCTAAATTCTTTATCCTTAGTAGTGTCATGTGAATCAAACTTGAATATCGTTTTAATTAGTTTAAACTCACTTGTCCAATGAATAACATATTATATTGCATCTACTTTGACAAAAAACTAGTTAACTTACAAGAATCGTAATTCATGTTGCAAGTTCAATTTTAAGGTTACCTTTTTTATTGGTTATCTATAACTTAAATTCTTTTTCTCTTCAAATTTCTATTAATTTGATGTTAGTTTTTGAAAATATATTAAGATAGATAATGTGTGATCAAAGTTTGTAAAAATTAAAAAGCAATTTATATTTTTTAGAATTCCATTTGCTATTTTAAGGTCCAAAATTTTTTGTAAATAATGTATGTATTATTCTTAACATATATCAGTGATTAATTTTTAAAAAAATTTCTTGCACTAACGGGGTTGAGTCTAGTTAAAGAGGTTATAAACTCTAAAAATATGAGAAATTAAGGTTTTAATTTCGGCTTAGAAAGATACCCATATTTAATATCCTACTCACCTCGAATAAAATTACTTTCATTTGAGATATCCTATGAAAAAATTCTTAATTTATATGTTATTATCTCTAAACACACTTCAAAAGTCTCAATTATAAAACTCGCTTTACACCTACAAATGCATTAGGTCGGCCCTCAACATACACAAGATTTAGGACTCCATTTCAAACAATTAAAGTATATGACTTTAAAAAATGTCTTCTCTTCTCAAACAAACTATCTTAATCTTAATATATATAACTGTTAAACAGTTCTGATAAGTTTGTCCTAATTAATCCCGTCTTTTTTGGTGGATCTGAGTAATTTTTATGAAAAAAAATGTCTTCTCTTCTCAAACAAACTATCTTAATCTTAATCTTAATCTTAATCTTAACATATATAAATGTTAAACAGTTCTGATAAGTTTGTCCTAATTAATCCCGTCTTTTTTGGTGGATCTGAGTAATTTTTATGAAAAAAATGAGTTTGCAAGGAATCGAACCAGGTATCATATGCTTTCACTTTACAACAATAACCGCTATGCCACTTCTACTTTTGTTAAAATATTGTTGTTTCCAAAAATGAAATACATGATTAAAACATTTTTTTTTAAATCCCCAACCGCCCTAGCGGTTTCCTCTCTCATAGTAGTTATTTTTTATTATTAGTGGTACCTTTATTGATAGTAGTTCTTTTTTCATTTTTTTTGGTGTACGCTTACTACGTTTTACGATATTAAAGTTGCATCTTTAAAATTGTAGATAATTTGATTGATCCAGATGATAATTTTATCATTAGAAATTTCACTTTTTCCTGTAATTTTGTCGGTCTCTTTGTTTCTCCTATATTATATTACTTGAAGTTGTTTATTCTGACTTTTTATTTGCAAAAATCGCTACAGTAGACTATAACATTACTTTGTTTTGACAAAGTAATGACTTTGATTCTATATTCATTTTTGTTGATTTCCATATTCATTTTTGTTGATGCAATCTAAATGTTGTTAATTTGTTTTTTTTTAGATTGTGCATGTCGATCATTCTCAATTGTCACTTAATTTGATTCTTTCTGAGTTTATATGCAACTCTACAAGTAATAATATAATCAATTTAATATTTTATATATGAAACTCTACACAACCTGTGCGATGCACGGGTTAGAGTCTAGTTATATAAATTGTTGATAGTGCATCAAATTTTTGTATAACCTAAAAAAAAATCAATGTTCTATATGCAGTATGTCACTACTTTATTTATTTGATTCAATTAAAATTCGTAAGAGATAGAAAAATCGTGAATAATAAAGCACTGGTTTTAGTACCAGACAACTTAACGTATCAATTGCTCACAGCCACACAGGTTACCCAAGACTACAGTTCCAACTGATAATAGCCATTCCCCTTAGCAGGCCAAATTTCAATCAATCATTTCGAGAAATGATATTTGAACAATAATTTTTTAATAATATTTATGATAATTTTTTCTCTAATATTTACATTATGTTTTTACCTTATGTTGCTTGGTTTTTGTGTCATTACCTTATTTTCATTGTAAATTTTTTATTATCTCAAAAGTTATCATATAAATGAATGTTCAAACAACACAGTTCTTTTTCAATACAGTGCATGTTTTATTCACTATCCTCATGTACAATGCTTTATTCACTATCCTACCAAGGTTGTCATTATCCTCATCATGAATTTTCATATAAGGCAATTTATTCATAATTGTAGAATTCAATTCTCATTATCTTTTTGAATGACAAATGTTACTATGTTAATTGTTATGTTGCTTTTTCTTCTTTAAACACTCGACCTCCAATTCTTTAACCCTTCACTTAAAGCAATTGAGCTTTCCAACCCACCCCTCCTTGTCTTTCTTGTGGTGTTTTTAAAAACCGGATCGATCGATTCTGTCAAGATATGTAGTCACAATCGAACCAGTGAGTTGCTAGTTGAACAATATGACTATTGATTTGATCCATATTTATACTCCCTTCGTCCCATAATAAGTGAGTCATTTGCACAAAAAAAAGTCTCAAAATAACTGAGTCATTTCACTTTCCAATACAATATTAATTACTTTCTTCCCTTTATAACTCTAATTAATATTACTTTAATCATTTCCAATTCAATATATTCTACTTTACATTTATGATAATGGAGAATGCATCAATACTTTTTTTTCGAGGGAGAATGCACCAATACTTAACAAGTGCACTTAAAACTATTTTTCTCTCTCCTTCATTTATACATTTTTCTTAATACGTGTGAAATGAGTTTTTGACTTAGTTAATCCGGGATGGAGGAAGTAATAGATATTATAGTGAAATCTTTTTTTAAGTCTTGAAAAAATAAGTTATTACAACATGTTTTTTACAAGTTAAATGTTAATATTATACCGTGTATGATCTAACTCAATTGTCAATGCTGTTATTGTTATGTTATACAATTGAGTCGAGTTCCTAAAGTCGTCATCCAAGTTCGAACCCAAGAGGTTAAAGTCGTGTTCTCAATTTGACCGACTAGTTGAGTCCATATTTTAAAACATTTTTTTTAAGGAAAATATTGTTTTGTTGCATTTTGGCACCTTAATTTGCACCAACATGTAACTTTGTTCTTATTGTTTTTTTTTAAAGTAATATAGTGGTTAGAATTTCACCTTTATATGTGAAATTGAAGGTTCAAACCTTAACTCATGCATATTGCATTGCATTATTTCTATTAACTAAACTATGCCAACGCTCCAACACGTAATTAACTATCCCATTATTAACTTGATTTTGCATTAGCACGTAACTCTCTCCAATTAGTGTGGAATTAATAACTGATGTTACCTCTCCTTTACTATCATTGCGGTTTATCAATGTTAAATTATTGGCACATGGCAGCATGTACCGTAACATTATTGTCATCGTTACTGTTACTTCAGTTTTGACATGCTTTGTTTTCTTTTTTTGGTTACTAGTATATTATGGATACAAAATTTCTACTGTTGTGTATCACTTATGAATTTACGTTGGAGAAAATTTCTACCGTTTTTTTTAAAGGACAAAATTTCTACCGTTGTATGTCACATAGATTTTTAAAACGTGATTGTACAAATATCATTTGTCAATTGTAAAACTTCCAAGATCCTCTGCCGAGATTAAAAGAGGTGTCTAACTGCTTTATTTTCTTACAACAATCTAGTTCATTGTAATGGTGGTATGTTTGTTAAGAAAAGAAAAAAAAAAGTGTCAGAGGTATTCTTGACCAAATGTGTGGACAAGAAAATCAGGATAAAAGAGAGACTATATTTTCGATGACTCATAATTTAAGAAAGAGTTATGGTAGTAATACCTTAAGCACATTTGTTAAAATCTAAAAGAAAAATTTATAAGTTTTATGTCAAGAAAAAATAGTTAATTTTTAAATTTTCAAGACGCTAAATGCGTCATTTACAAAATAAAATTTTAGTGGTAACATTATATTTTAATGGCCACAATACAATATCAATATTTTTGGAGAAGTTAAATGTTATATTATTGGTAGCTTTGGTTGAATTCTTGTTAAAAAGGACTACTTTGTTGTTGGTATTTCAAAATTAAAATTCTCCTTAGAGACACTATTTGATATATGGCGAAAAATTAGAGAAGCTAAGAAGGGGGTATTGGATTGAGATTTTAAGGGACTTTAAAAACTTTCTTAACATGAAATATATGTGAATTCTAAAAATAGTTTTAGTGAAAATGCAATATATCTAAAAATAAACTTCCGAAATTAAAAAAAAATGCTGAAGGGGGGTGTAGAGAGAAGATGATTCGCAATAAGTATAAGTTGGTAAAAATATGGCCCAGAAGCCCAAATAATGAAAACAAAACAGGTATCAAAGAGAGATTCATTCCATTCCACAAAGCTTGAAACGCACGAAAACAAAAAACTAGGGTTCCAATTTCCATCCAAATAACCTAATCAATCACAGACAAGAAAAACTTGTAAAAATGGCGGTGATTGATAGCGAACCGGTGAAGTCACCGTGTGGAGACGAAAATGCAATCCGAAAGGTTATGGGAAAACGCAAGACAAACGCCCCCACATCTACCGTAAAGCAATGTATCTGGAATTTTCCGACGACGAATGTGAGATCTCAATTTCCTGTTTTTTCCATTATAAACCCTAATATTGGTGGTTACCCCACCTCTCTAACTGATTTTAGGTTCCGACATTGTAGCATTACCTTGTGGTTGTAATCACGACAGCGATTCTGAGCGCGAACGCAAAGATTTTTAATTTCCAATGTTCATTGGGTAGTATCAAAAATATGTATTTACATCCATCGAACCTTATGTGGAGGAGGTGATGAAAACTGCATCTGATAGCAAGAATTCTGTTGTTCTAGTACCCAACCTCCTCCGCGAAACAAACAACACTGATTTGCTTAATCTTTTCCAGCCTTATGGTAATGTGATCAGTGCCAAGGTTGCTGTTTGTCCGTACACTGGCGTGACCGGTAGATTTGGCTTTGTTTACTTTGAAAACAAGGACTACGCTCAGCGTGCTATTTACAAACTCGATGGGACTGTCCCCAACCATATCTGTTCCACTATCGGAGTTGAATGGACCGTCGACCCATCAACAACCTAACTATTGCTTGGCTGACCATCCGTTTCCTGTTGGAGTTGAATCTGTCCACACCTTTTGCCCCAAAGGTCTTTGTGTTCGTAATTATCTGCATTATGGACCATCCGTTTCTTTTTTTTGTTGATTTCTTCTTCAAATATATACATTTTCCACTACTAGTTATGCATCTATGTGTTTCAGACTTTGAGTTAAATGACATTTGGTTGTTTGTTGTTCTTTTCGCTCACATAGTTACTTGGCATTTTTAGTTCATTGTTAGATTTCTTTGGGAACCGAGAGATCGTGTGAAATTTGAACCCTCATCTAGCTATAGTTATAGTAGTTGTTTTAATCACATTTTTACACATGACTGACTTGATTCTAGTGCTTGTAAATACTAATGATGTAATAAAAATCGGACCGACTAATCAATCAGTCCATCGGACATGTATTTGGTCCAATCTAGATTGAAAACTGCTAGGACACAACATGAAAACACACTGTAAATTGATCGAAATCTGTTGAAACTATTTGTATTTCCATCCATTTAGTTGGCAGATAAGTTGTTAGAATTTTCTGCCACAAACACAATAAAAAGAGTCTGATCTGAAATTGATTTATTATGCTAGTTTACTTCCATAAAATTAGAGAGACTCTATGATTGCATATAGTTTGCGCCGGAGCCACCATTGAGGCTTCTCCATTGCCAAGATTTGAGACATCTACTAGTATGAATGATACATATGCAATGAAGCATGTACACCGATACATACAATGATACCTCGACACCGATAATAGTTTGAGAAAGTTACATAATTATATTTGTTTGGAATCGTATCGGTGTCGGAAACCAGATTAAGTTGTTCCTATAATTTTTGAAACACAAGTTAATACAATAAATATGAATATGAAAATGAATCATCATTCTTGGTAAAAAGTGAATCACCAATCACAACTTACCATTAATAAACTAGTGAGACTTGTTTCACCAAATTGACTTGAAGTTTCATCAGTTTTCTACACAGAAGACAAAGTCATGTAATCATTATACATGTTAATTTAAGATCATTCACATACTCAAACTACAATTAGAATTAGCTTACCATAGATGTTTGGTTGTATGCATTTCTAAGCTGTGTCTGTGCACTTGTACTAGACACCAAAAGTTGCTTTTGTTTTTGCGAAACACTTGTATTGAGTACCTTTATACATTTGGAACCCATTTTACCTTTATTGATCAACATGGAAACAAAATATAACAATGAAAATAATGCAAAAGGTGAATTAATGTAGTTGACTAGAGCTAAAAAAAATTCAATAAGTTAATACCATATGTTCTTGAATTTGTGAAGCAGTAGAACCCCAACCTTTCCACCGTTTTGTACCCTTTTTGCCTTCTTTTTTCTTAAATCCCTTTACTTGTGGCGAACCATTATTACTACTTTCTATCTCTTTAACTTTGCTAAAGATCTCATTCATTTGAGCAATGCAATGCCTACTTGATTTTTTGAAGCTTTCCATATAATAAAAAATTCTTGAAACTTGTGTAGTTAAACTCTTGAAATTGTAAGAAGTACTATTTTCAATATAAATTTTTACTTTTATTTTCATTAACTAGACATTGGAGGTACTAATTCTGAAAATAATTATGTGGCTTTTAGGATGCAGTCAGAAAATTGACTTTTTTGAAAATGTTATTTTGTTTAGCCAATAATATAAGTGCTGATATCATGTCAGCTAATGTCCGGCTGGTGGATCACTCTAAAACTAAGTTTTACCTTATTATAAATCAATCCTCATGCAAAATATTGAGGGGAATTTCAATCTTAGTGCACAAATGAAAATCTAAGTTTAATTTTGATTTAATGAGAGATACAATTGCAAGTAGAGATATAATGACACATCTTATGGGCAAATGTGCAATACACCATATAATCTGACGTGACATGGATTAAATACACAAATACTCAATGATTGATCATTTAACTTCACCAAAAAAGTCATTCTCATGACTTCACCATATAATTTTTTAATAATTATACTATATTTACTTACTTACATTGGTTAACATTTTTTGAAACTTCTTATCAAGTGTTTATCAAGTGTTGTATGACATTTATTAAGATGTACTCGTGAGTTTAACTCAGTTGCTATGGACAATGTATAATATATGCAAGGTTCAGGGTTCAAACCCCGACCACCACTAAAAAAATGACATTTATTAAGAAATCCAAAATGAAATTTCGAAATGTCCCGTTAAAAAACCATTGGAATTTTGGAAAAGAGTAATGATATTTGAACAACTCTTTTGGTACAACTTTTGGGACAACCTTTTGTTCTATATTCTCATTGGTCAAAAACAATAGAGAGAGAGAAAAAGGAAGAGAGAACAAGAAGATAATGTGAGTATGAGAGAAAGTTATACAAAAGTTGTATAAAAGTGTTTGTATAAATATCATTTCTCTTTGGAAAACAAGTGTCATTAGAGTTCTTGCTAAGACACTTATTAAAGTTTTAAAATAAAAATAATTTATAAATTTTATGTAAAATAAGTTACTTTTCAAATTTTGTATGTGCTGAATACATCATTTTCAAAACAAATTTTCTTATTTAAACTTCTTAAAAAGTGCTAAACGTTTCCCATTAACTAAACACACCCCTTTTTCTTTTTTAATCTAGAACGTGACATGGTTGAAAGAAGCTTTTACACGTTTTCTATAGACCCCATGACCCCATCTCACGCGTCTAGAATAAATGGAAGGTTTTTTTATTTTATTTTTTATTTTGTTTTGAGGGATAGAATAATGGAAAGTTGAAAAATCAGAATCACCATGAAAGCACAAGAAGGATATGTATCAAAGAATATTATTAATACTAAATTTCATCAATAATAATTACATATACAAAAATATCTGGAATTTCCTTCTACAGATATTAATAGTAAAGAAATATATCAATGAAGCATGTATGTAATGACCAGCGCCACCAACATAAGAGAATAAGCAATTCCTTGATCCAAAATCTGAGCATCACTTGTAGGAGTAGGTGCTGGAGAAATATCAAAATTTTGAGCATGACCCATGTGAGAAATTGCCATTAACAAAATAGTGAGAAGTGGGAAGATGAAAATGTTCATTGTCTTCATAATTTTCTAGGAAAAACAGAAGCTAGAAGATGATGGAAAATTTGAATAACTCAACTATGAGAAGGTGAGAAAATCTTAAAGTTAAAGGATATGTATTTGAATATGAATTTTGATTTGGGCTTGAATGAAGGGAAAAGTGGTATTTATAGGTAGAGAAAGAAGGAAGAGTAAAATGTGGCGTCTAAGAAATTTCAAGGAAACAAAGAGCTACTTTCAACACGGTTGGTGCGACTCGTTGACTTGGGTGCTGACATCATACCGAAAGGAAAAAAAATGCAAGGTGATGATGAACGATCTTAAATGGATTTGGCTCCAATAAGTTTTCTAGAATCATTTGTAAATAAAAGGATTAAATATGTCAACTTTTTGTTTTAATCCCTTTAAAAAATTTCTTCAACTTTTTGTTCCTTAAAAAATTTTCATCTTCAGTTTTGGTCCCTCCTTTAAATTTAACTCATATGTAAAATTCAATTTTTTGAATGAATTTTTGCAGAAAAGTTCATAATATTATAATAATATCTCAAAAAAAAAAAGAATTTTTTTAACAAAACATGAATTTTTACATTTTTTAAGGTTAAAAATTCATATTTAATTTAGGTTTGGTTAACAATTTCTAATTTTTTTTTTTGGAGAATGTTTTACAATATTATACATATTTCTGCACAATTTCATTTAAAAATACAAAAATTAACTTAGAAATTGGGACTAAAAGTAGTGGTTGAAAATTTTATAAGGACTAAAAGTTGAAGAAAATTTTTAAAGGGACTAAATCGAAAAGTTGATATATTTATAGAGACCAAAAACATATTTAACTCTAAATAAAAATTTGTATTCTAGAATCACTTTTCATATTGTTAATTCTATAAATACATCACATATAGGAGTAGTTTTTTT
>Ga0228711_1000219_pt1 | contig 59396 bp, 30 predicted proteins | sample MedpolnodulmetaG_2_FD_177996 | JGI IMG/M metagenome (GOLD analysis project Ga0228711, IMG submission 177996) | Root nodule microbial communities from Medicago polymorpha collected in Santa Monica, California, United States - brown nodules | ecosystem: Host-associated > Plants > Roots > Nodule... | reverse complement strand
AACCCCACCCCCGCCACAAATTAGCTTTTTTTTTTTTGTTTCATTTATATGTAAAAAAAAAATTACAGCTAGGGTTAGGGTATGCAAATTAATCTCTTGAAAAAATAGATGATTCGTGAAAATTCAACGTATACAGATTTGTGATTTCAAACTCTTTAAAAAGAATAACGTGTTTCCCCTAAAAAAAAGGGTATGTATTTGTATATCGCGATTACACAAATGAAATATCCACCGAGATCATATGGTATGGTGTTGTTGTATCCCATGAATGTTGTGCAATTCATTGTTTAGGTCATGTGTCAATTTTATTGATGAATCTAACAATGATTTTGATAGACATAATCAAAGGATTTCCTAATGTTTGTGTGGAGGAATTGACTTCGGTTGATTTTGGTAGAGAAATCAATTTCTTTATCTATATGTATTCATATATGAAATTGTTAGTATTTCAATCATTAAATCGGCGACATCTATGTAACTCATTCCCAAAATTTAAATTGCATCCATCCAGACACACTCATTCAAAATTACTTCCTCTATGTGTAATTGATTTCATAAATTTTACATGAAATATCTAATTAGGTTGCAATTCAATTGAGAAATTAATCAAGGTGAAGGAAGCTTGATTGATTGCATATGTATATCTGATGAGTGGATATGGCCCGTTTCAAATTAAGTTTGATGGACTACACTAACGAAATAGAGGCTCATGTGGGTTGGTTTAGAAAACTATTATTTACCTCTGGATTGAAAAATTAAACGGCTAAGATTTGTAACAAATAAAAATAAAAGAGCTACAACATTATTTGTGTCTTGCATTTACACTAAATACAAGCCTAGTGCAAATAGCCACTTATTTAAAATAATAACCTCAAAATTAAAACATTTACTCACTTGACAAGTGCATATAACAACATTATTTAGCATTATGGGTATACTTTAAATGAGATACTTGATCCACTTAATTTTTCTTCTATGATTTTGGATAACTTTTCGACCATTGAAGGAGAAAGATAATTAATCCAATCCCCTATTTCTGCCTTTCGAAAGTAGTACTTTTTCTCAATATTCCATCCTAAACCTCCACATTTATTTGCATCCAATACCTTCATCGTTTCAAAGCTACATAAATTAATAATATTTTCAATCACACCATTATTTTCCTCCTCTTGAATAAAAGGACAACCCAAAAACATTGCAATTCTTCTAACATTAAAATTTATATCTTCTTTAAGATCTTCATATTTCAAGAATAAAATCTTGTTTGGTCTAGCTATGCTCTCCTTCAAGTAACCCAACATATGGTCCCAAAATGGACCAACATGACATATCCCCTTACAATACCTTTCAAAATCATTCTCTAAAGATTGATTTAATGCAATTTTGTTCATGAAATTCCAATAAGACACATAAGTGTCAAATGGGTTCCTACATATGTAAATTATCTTACAATTTGACTCTTTAATTGACTTGGCTAGAGAAGTAAAAGGGATGTGAGTTCCAAAAAACCTTGGTTCAATCATGTTTAATAGATCAACTTTAGGAAATTTGCAAACCGTATCAACATAAATATTAAATTCAAAGAAAGGTACTAATTCATGAGGATTAGTTTTAAGTAATGGATGATTCTCTAGAGAAGAAAAATGATAGCGATTAATAATTGCAAAGGTTAGGGCTTTCAACCATGTTGTTCCTGATTTTGGCATAGAGGCAATAACAACATCACTATCTTTAGCTTGAAAGTCATTTTGAAAAGAGATTATAGATTGTATTTGAGATGGTGTAGTCCAAAAACCTTGAAAAAAATAATAATATTGATTGCCAAACCCATATTCTTTAGGAAGTGAGAGAACTAGATTCTTACACTCTTCTCCAATTGCTTCCAATTGTTCATCTTTTGATTGTTCTTCCGTGAAATGTGTGACATTTGTTGATGCCATTGAAGGAGAACACAAATGCTAGATTGATAATATTGTGACAGATGTTATTTATAGATTAATCTTAACATTGTTATTTATACATTAAATGTACTAACCAAATAGTTAACATCTATAACTTAATGGTAGATAAATGGAATACATCAACAAACTGCTCAAGTGGCTAATGACCTCCTCCTAGAACGAATCATTCTAGAGAAAAGTAGATAAAGGGATTACGTCAACCTCTAAAAAAAGGAATACATCAAGTTTTGGCCTAGCATTTTTATTAGTCCTGTTTTGCCATTTTTTTCTAACAACTCTCAATTGCCGTGTAATAAATAAAGTAACTGCACAAATGGTAATGTTCATCATCATGTGTATAAGAATGGAATTGCATAGAGCATGATCATTCAATGAAAATTTAGAAAGAACAAAAAGCAAAAATAGCATAGTGGGTAGATTGTAAGATGAGAGGTCAACAACAACAAAAGGAAGAGATCACCCAACAATAAAAATAGCATAGTGGGTAGATTGTAAGATGAAAATTCCCCTAAACTGAATTCAAGATCTTTTTTTATATTTGATCAAGTTTAGTAGCACACGAAAGACTCAAATTATATGACTCACTTGATAGTTATATATGAAACTCCATGAAGGATTTTATTTGCGTAATACATACTATCAAAATTATTGATCATTTATCCATTTTAAAGATTTGGAAATGAATTCGTTATAATCGATTTTATGATAATGGTATAAAATATTATTAGAAATCCTAAAGAGATTCTAAAATTTTTTATTAGATAAATGTTCATATGGACAAATCTAATTGATTATGTACTAGAATGATTGTGATGTCACTTGATGTGAGTAAAGATCATGCCCTCAAGAAAATTATGAACAACTTGAATTGGTCAAGTGAGAACACTAATGTTCTTTCAAAAAAAGAGCGTGAACACTAATGTATTTTGCTTATTAATATATTGTGGTATTTTAGTTTTGTCAATATTAGTAAATACAGATATTGCAACAAAGTCAAGCATTCAATTTGTACTTTAGAGAAAGAACAATGTCACTCAATCGTTTGAAAATGCTAACACCACATCAAGGAAGTGGAGAATGCCCTTTATTAAAGATTATGATTTTATTAATACAAGAAACTTGCGGTTTTCTAATTTTAAAAGGAGATTCTTTCACATCTCAAGAGCCGCTAATTTGGAGAAGAGTATGGAGATAGATTGTAACACCCTATTTCCCAACGATAATTATTAAATAATAAGAATATATTTAATAGTAAGGATGTTACAAAACTCGATATTATATAACAAAATTACGATAAAATGTTTTCTTTTAAAATAAATCCACTGGAGAAGAAGAAAATTATTCACTGATCACATTAATAAATTCATACTTGTCGTTCAATAATCATAAATAGGAAAATAGAAAAGGTTCCAAGATTCAACTCAAACTACAATTAAAATTTAAATCGTCGTCCCAACCCTAGTGTTACAATATCAGAGCTCGTAGCAACTACATGCTTATTCAACTACTAATAACAGAACTAAACGGAGGGTATCCCCTCATCTCCACTTTCTAAAACATCACATAGCTACTCCTTGTCAACCTGAGTATCTGTACTCAAGGTACAACCACCATACAGAAAACAACACAACAAAATAAGGGGTGAGAAATCCTGCCATAACATAATCATAGGGAAAAGCACACATATTAAATAAATATCAAAATAATATAATCTCCACCATATTTTCACTCCCAACAGTTATTATGCATAATCTCTTCTTTCACATATCACTACAACACATCATTTTCACACTTACAACCACCAAGCACAAAACATCATCATATATATGCATATGGACTCTCCTATCGACCTATATGAATGTGGTACCACACTTACTCATCATTTTGTCAGAGTTATGTTACTGGACTTTCACCTGCATAATTTGCCAGAGGTATATGTTACTGGATTTTTCTCGACATCAATGCACGACACCATCCTCTAGACTCTATATGAACGTAAAAAATTAAATTCGACAAGTATTACACGTATACACTTAATCACATAACCCACATATTAATGCATGTATCCCCCTAAAATGCACGACTCTAATGCAAGCACACAAAACATCACCACCACTCTCATCATCATCATAGATAAACATCATCACTCTCATCATCATTATAGATTAACCATCAACATTATCATCATCACAACAACATAGACATCGTCATTCTCCTAATCTTAACTTCGTTCTGATTTAAAGTTATTATCACACGTTATCATTAATTTCAACTTCAGCAACTTTCCTCACTAAGACTACATTATAATTTAAGGTTTCATTCTCTCGATACTAGTCGTTATTATTATTGTCAACCATTATAACTCTTGTCCTTTTTCCTATTCATCTTGCTCTCTTCTAATTGGTCCCCGACTTATTCATCGTTATCATCATTCCAATTATCTTTCATTACTTAATATACAACTCCTTATTTTCCCTTACATTTCGTCTTAACGACCCTCTCATCGTTTACAATCATCTAAATTAGACTTCTATATTCTCTACTCATTTTTACACCTTATACGTTACTATCTAACATTCATCTTAAGTTCTTTAACTACCTTGACTCTTTTACTCTTTCACTTAACGGTATTCCTAAACTCATTATTGGTTTAAGGAGATTATGTATAACCTCATCAGTTACTCAGAAAAAGCACCTACTTCATATCACCTTTTATCATCGTCTTATACCCCTTTTACTAAATCGTGTGTTATAAGACTCACCATGTACCCACTATTTGCTCTATTGAATTCTCGTCTTATAAACCTTAGTTAACTGGATATCTTTTCTCACTGTTATTATCATCACCAACATTACCCAATGCTTTAACTCCTACTCACAACACAACTCACTTCATCATTTACTCATCACCCTAAACAAGATATGTCATCGATATTACTCGTCATTCACAAACATCACTTATTACATCATTCATCATCACCATTTAACAATTATCATCTCAACGTAGATCTTCATCATACGACAGTAACCTCTTGTCATTAAACAACATCTTACACGAGCATCTGTATACATCACATTCCTTTGTTATTCATTACTACAATTTGAAATCTACTCTCGTCTTTCGTCCTCTCCATTACTACACCTTTCATTCTAATAGTATACCCCATTCTCTATTCTAATTTAAGTGTTTACCTCTCTACTAATATTCCTCGTAGCGTCATCCATATTATCTTTCACTTCCTATTTCCAAGTCATCTTGACATTCTTAGATTCTCATAGGCTATTATCTTTGGTTCATATTTAAGCTTGTTATTACCCTTGGGTAATCACTTTTACTTATGCTCGAACACACTCCCTCATCTATATATGTAATTTAGGGGTCCTTACATTTACTTTATACAATAAAGGCTTTCTTAAAATCACTACTACTTTTATAGATGTTGAAGAGACCACTAAAAGGATTGTACTAAAATTTCATTAACAACACATCATGACCCAGGTGCGGTGTTTAAATCATAACTCAAGTTGTAGAGAGACTAATGGATTACATCCAATGGTAAATGAAAGATAACATCTTTATCTACATCTTTCATGAAGAGACCTAAATCCAATTCGGTACAGAGAATGGTGGAAAGATTGGTTTTTCTTGAACCTAGGCAGATTGCATGACCGTGCTGACCTCTCTGTAGTATTTTAATCATAACTCACGTTGTGAATGTCTTATTGAGGTGGGACCAGAGCCATTGGAAATATAACATCCATACCAACAACTTTCATGTTTACACAAAAACCCAGGTCGGGACAGAAATGGGTGAAAAAGACCCATAAGTGGGCGCTAGGCGCCAGGAACAGGCACCTGAGGCGCCAGCTCTCGGGTTGTGGGCGCTAGGCGTCCTTATTGCAGCGCAACGCTGCAATGTGTTCAAATTCTACGTTTGAGCTACGGGAATACTTCTAAAGTGCCCTAAATGTCCACTTTAAGAACCCTTATGATCCCAAACTGATATGAAACATTACTTAGGGTTACCCTAACGTTCAAACACTACTTTTTCACACAATTTATCTAATTGCATCACTCTTCACATGATTAAATTCTCAAATCAATTACCCTAAATTTGGTTTTTAAATTTAATCTTTCAACAACAACAATAACCCTCAATTCTCCTATTTCAACTTCATCTTTTAATTGGTTCATCATCATTCTCATATCACAATCTCACATCATACATCAAGATCCTACTATAACCTCTTTACATCCCCCACAATAAAACATAAACCCTAGAGATGAATAGATTCTCCCCCTTACCTTGAATCCTTCGAGAATTTTGGTTTGTGGCTTGACCTCGCTGCCGCTAGGGTTTCTCCTCTAATGATCTTATTTTCTTTCTTTTCCACGTTCAGCAATACTCACTCTTCTAACTCCTAACTTTTCTATTTATATTGAGGCTGGTCACTTGTTAAGATTCTATTCCCCTCTACTCACTATTATTTTACTCCTCTCCTCCCCCACTTATTTAAAACTTATATTCTACACCCTCGACCCTACGTTATTTTATTTTGACTCCTCCCTTCATTATAACTAAATTCTCACATTATTCCTCAATCATTATCAATATTCCATTTTGTCAATAACAAAACAATACTCCAGCATAAGCAACATCAATAATAGTATTAATCAAAACTTCACCTAATGAATATCAATGAATTAAATAGAAACTGAAAGTTGGGGTGTTACATAGATCATATCTTTCTATAGAGTCACCGTCAAGTAAAGATTTTGAGTAACTAGTATAAAAGATTATTTAAACTTCTTTGTTGTCTTTATGAAGGGGAGAGAAAAATGTGTTATGAACTCTTTTTCCCCTAACCATGGTTTTATCCCACTGGGTTTTCCTTGTAAGGTTTTCAATGAGGCAGATTATAACACAAAAAGATGTTATACTCTTTTTCCTTCACTAGAATTTTTTTTCCATTGGGTTTTTCTTTAGTAAGGTTTTAATAAGATATATCCTTGATGGACTTCCAAGGAGGAGTGTTATGAATATATCTATTAGTGGATGTTCATCCATTACCCTTCCACATACTTGTAACTCCCACTAGTGAGTGGATTGTAATGTGATCATTTTCATTTACCTATATGTGTCCTATAAATAGGACCTACATTACAATGTAATAACATACTTGAGAAGCTATACTATATAATTTTTTGTTCTCCCTTTATCATTTTCTCTCTACTTTTCTATGTTGTACAATATCTTGCAATACTTTAAATTAATTTCATAACATATTTCTAATTTCCAATGATATTTTATTTGTGATTTTTTCCCATCATGTTCTACCATTCTACCTCGTTCTTTTTCCTAATCCCATTGTTTACCTCTTTCTCTAATTATCATTATCATATCTTTTTTCAACTCTCCATGCCTATCTAATTGAGTGTCCTCATCAACGTCATGTATCATAAGTGTTGATTTTGATTAATAAAATGAATGAAAATGACTAATTTGTTACCATTTAATCAAATAAAATGACCAACATGCACTTTTTTTTGTTAGGGGACCAATATAAACCTCACAATAGAGATAAGGGATCAAAAAGGTGTTTAAGCCTAAAGAAATTTAAATTTAACAGGGGTTAAAACTTCATGCTGAAATTATATATAGGATATAAACATGCAACTTTTTTTATTAGAACTAAAAGCAAAATTTGATATATTTATAGGGACCTGATACTTATTTAACCTTTCATAAATTGTGTTATTTATATGGATTGATTTTGTTTCATAAACAATATCGATAGTGATTTAACCTAAGTTCACTTCGATGAGATCGTAAGGGCTCTCTTCCAGCTTAATCAGAGGTTCTAAGTTCGAATTCAACCTTGAGAATGAAATAGTTTTAAATATCTTAAGAAAGAGTTTTGCCACCCGTTAGGGTCATACCCGACTCGAGAGATTAGTCTTTACAGTTATGAATAGAGGATACTCGGTTCACACAAACAAAAAAAACAATATAAATGGTGCTTTGTCTTTACTAATATAATAATTTGTAAAAATAAGATTTGAAATGGGGTGAATTCTAGCCTTGAAATGGTCATAAAAATGAATGATAAGATTTTAAAATTTAATTTAATTTTAAATAAAATAAAAACTATGATTTATATTTAAATAAATAAAAACTCCAAAATTATATTAGTTTTTTCAAAGAGCTTAACCTTTTATATATGAATATAAAGCTTAATTGTATACAAATACAATACATGTGATATGTCTGCATTTTCTTAAATGAGTTTTCACACAATAAATTTTTTAGTAATGGAGAACTCCATTTCCTTTAAAAAAAATGAAAAGGGTCTCTATTCCCTTACAAGTTATTCGTCTTTCTTTTAGGGCAGACTCACGTACATTTTAGAGTTTGCACTTACATCCTCTTCACCTTTTATAATTCAACTTACCCTCATATGTAAGTGTTTAATGTGTTAATTTAAAATTTGGTAGAAGGTATGTACCATGGATGGAGGGATACCATCGAACCTAGAGTCTAGAGATTGATAAGCTGGTGGTTAGAGCAACCATGATCATAAACCATGGATGAATGATATGAGAAAATAATATTAATTGAACCCTAAATATCTTTCTTAACTTTATGAAAAAAAAATTCATTTTTATTCCTCCAAATCTCTCAACAAGTTATAAAGAAAAGAGGTCCCGTCTTAAACATAGAATGATGTTTGAAAATGCTAAGACTGACTCATGGATTCATTTGAAAATGGGTAAGAACCAACAAGTTGTTGTTTTAGTTTTTTTTTTGAAGGAAGTTGTTGTTGTAGTTATATTTCTCTTCTTTATTATTTAATTTAGAGTTCTTTTTTTTTTTGTGTATTAGAAAAAGAAACATTACTTCCTAAGATGAAAAGAAAGTGTTACTAGCATTACTCTTAGTAAGTATATATCACATGATTTTGCAAACGAAGTAACATACTACATGCCAATATCTTAAGATCACTCAAAAGAAACATTAATTAAACTTTTACAGACACACTTCACAACCATTTAAATCTATGAGATAGCCACATAGTTGACAAGAGATGTAAAAGACCAACAACAATATTTGTATCTTTCACTTATGCTACTTATTTAAGATAAGGGTTTGTCTAACATGTGCAACATTGCAAATGTTAAAACAACTAATAGTCATATTATAGGCATACTTTAAATGAAATACCAGATCCACTTAATTTTTCTTCTATGATTTTGGATAACTTTTCTATCATTGAAGGAGAAAGATAATTAATCCAATCCCCTACTTTTCTTCTAGGTATTTTGCATACCTAGGAGTGTTAGCGTGTTTTTGTAGTTTTTTTTTCTTTTGGGTTTTGGCCCTCTTTGTTAAAAAAAAAAGACTATATGTGACAATTTAAAGTATACAAATGTGTCATTTTAAACTCTAAAGAATAAAGTATTTTTATAAGATGAGTGTCATAATAAAGTATATATCACGTGAGTAACATATGACATGTCAATATCTTAACATCACTCAACACTAAAGAAACATCAATTAAACTTTGAGAAATGATATTTGTACAACCATTTTTGTACAACTTTCTCTCTCATACTCATATTATCTTCTTTTTCTCTCTCTTCCTTTTTCTCTCTCCATTGTTTTTGACCAATAAGAAGAGAGGACAACAAGGTTGTTCCAAAAGTTGTACCAAAATAGTTGTTTAAATATCATTGCTCTTGAACTTTTACACACACTTCACAACCATCTGAATCTATGAGATAGCCACATAGTTGACAAGATATGCAAAACCTCTAAGAAAATTCAATAAATAAAAAAGACCAACAACAATATTTGCATCTTCAACATATTCTAAATAAAAAGTTGTTGCATATAGCCATTTATTTAAGATAATAACCACATCATTAAAACACTTACTTACTCACTAGTTTTATTATGGGCATACTTTAAATGAGATACTTGATCCATTTAATTTTTCTTCTAAGATTTTAGATAACTTTTCTACCATTGAAGGAGAAAGATAATTAATCCAATCCTCTATTTCTGCTTTTCGAAAGAAGTACTTTTTCTCACATATCCTTCCTAAGACTCCATATTTATTTGCTTCCAATCCTTTCATCTTTTCAAAGCTACATAAATTGATTATATTTTCAATCACACCATTACTTTCTACCGCTTGAGTAAAAGGACAACCCAAAAAATCTGCAATTCTTTTAACATGAAAATTTATATCTTCTTTAAGATCTTCATATTTGAAGAATAAAATCTTGTTTGGTCTAGCTATGCTCACCTTCAAGTAACCCAACATATGGTCCCAAAATGGACCAACATGACATATTTCCTTACAATATTTTTAAAAATCATCCTCTAAAGTTGATGTAGGTAAAGAATGATGTAATGCAACTTTATCCATGAAATTCCAATAAGACACAAAAGTGTCAAATGGGTTCCTACATATGTAAATTATCTTACAATACGACTCTTTAATTGACTTGGCTAGAGAATAAAAAGAAATGTGAGTTCCAAAAATCCTTGGTTCAGTCATGTTTAATGGGTCAACTTTGACAAATTGCCAAGAGGTGTCAGTATAAATGTTTATTTCAATGAAAGGAACTAATTCATGAGGATTAGTTTTAAGTAATGGATGGTTCTCTTGAGAAGAAAAATGATGGCGATTTATAATTGCAAAGGATAGGGCTTTCAACCATGTTGTTTCTGATTTTGGCATTGAGGCAATAACAACATCACTATCTTTAGCTTGAAAGTCATTTTGAAAATAGATTATAGATTGTATTTGTGATTGTGTAGTCCAAAAACCTTGAAAATAATAATAATATTGATTGTCAAAGCCATATTCTTTAGGAAGTGAGAGAACTAGATTCTTACACTCTTCTCCAATTGCTTCCAATTGTTCATCTTTTGATTGTTCTTCTATGAAATGTGTGACATTTGTTGATGCCATTGCAGGAGAGCACAAATGCTAGATTGATAGTGTTGTGACAGACATTGCATTGTTATTTATACATTAAATGTACTAACCAAATAGTTAACATCTATAACTTAATGGTAGATAAATGGAATACATCAACAAACTGCTCAAGTGGTTAATGACCTCCTCCTTGAACGAATCATTCTAGAGAAAAGTAGATAAAGAGGAATACATCAAGTTTTGGCCTAGCATTTTTATTAGTCCTGTTTTGCCATTTTTTTTCTAACAACTCTCAATTACCGTGTAATAAATAAAGTAACTGCATAAATGGTAATGTTTATCATCATGTGCATAAGAATGGAATTGCATAGAGCATGATAATTTAATGAAAATTAAGAAAAGAAAAGCAAAAATAACATAGTGGGTAGATCGTAAGATGAGAAGTCAAGATCAACCAACACTGAACTTTGTATTATATATTTATTACTTATTATTGATCTTTTTACAAGCTATTACATTTATTTATTTATTTATTTATATAGAAAAGTACATTTATTGATGATAGTATGAAGTTAATATTTTTGTGTTTAAGCAAATTGATTTTGGATATGTAAAAATCAATTTATAGGTTTTATTTTAAAAGAGTCAATATATAGGTTGAATTTGATAAAAGTGATAAAATAAATAAGGATAATTGATTTGTAGCATAATAAAAATTGATTGCTAATATTTGAAATGTAAAATACCCTAGGGTGATATGAATCGTAATTTAAAGTTTAGTGACGATAAAATTATTTCTTATCATGATATTTGAAATGCAATTGAATGATTAGATGATAAAATTAAATTAATTACATGAACAAAATTAATTGGGTGGATTAATCGATAGAAATTCATTAACTAAGTTTGGGTTATGATATCTTTATTAAATAAGAATATTTCGTGATTAATATATGTTGTATATCCATGATTATTGTGATTAGACGATTGTGAGGAGAATATAATTATTTATGTCTTTATGTGATCATATTATCTACTAACATGTGTCGTTTATTTATTATTAGATAAACATGGATTGATGAATGTGTTTTAATATGTGTTTATTGATGTTAAATATGCATGATTATGTTAAAATATGTGTGTGATTTATGTGTTGGTTGAAGATAATCTAGATATGATGTGAATAATTGTTAATAAGCATGTGTGATAGTGTGAATTTAAGTTTTTGTGTTTAAGAAAATTGATTTTGGATATGTTAAAATCAATTCATAGATTTTATTTACGGAGTCAATTTATAAGTTGTATTTGATATACAGGATAAAAGAATTAAGGATAATTAATTCGTAGTATAATAAAACTTGATTGTTGGTATTTGAAGTACAAAAAGACTCTTAAGTGATGATGTGAATTGTAATTTAGGTAGAGTTTAATGATGATAAAATCATTTATTATCAAGATATTTGAAATACAATTGAATGATTATATGATAAAATTAAATTAATTACGTAAATAAAACTAATTATGTAGAGAAATTCATTAACTAAGTTTGGGTGATGATAACTTTATTAAATAAAGAATATTTTATAATTAATATATATTGTACGTCCACAATTTTTGTGCCTAGACGATTGTGAGGAGAACATAATTTTGTTATGTGTTTATGCGATCAACTTATCTCTTATCATGTTTCGTTTATTTATTATTTGCATAAACATAATTGATTAATGAATGATGATGGGTGATACAGTTGTGAATGCGGATTCAATGGCGACAAAGGCGAAGGAGAAATAGAAAAAAGAGTGTCATAACAGATTAAAAGAAATATTCCTTTTATGTTTAGGAAATCTGACTTTTATCGGTGTCATAATTTATTGTAGAAACCAAGCAACTAATGACATGTTCTTTCAATCCATGGATGTGAAGATTTACTTACAAGCATTCATGATTGCGGAGCAGGTCTTGTTCTCCGGGATGTTATTGTATATCATTCTTATTGATGTTACTCTCTATCACATTCAAGTGTACTTTTCTTTCATGGTTTCTGCTAATGTTGTTTGTTCATAATGCATTGCTTCTTTATTATTTTCATAAGCATGATTGATGAATGAATGTGTTTTAATATGTGTTCGTTGATGTTAAATGTGCATGATTATGTTAAAATATTAAATTTGTGTGATTTATGTCTTGGTCGAAGATAATCTTGAAATGGTTTGTTTTTTTTGTGTTAAAATTGATTTTGGATATGTAAAAATCAATTTATATGTTTAATTTGATAAAAATTGATAATACAATTAAGGATAATCGATTTGTAGCATAATAAAAATTGATTGTTCATATTTAAAATGCAAAAGATCCTTATGTGATGATCTGAATCATAATTTAGAGTTTAGTGATTATAAAATCATTTCTTATCATGATATTTGAAATGTAAATGAATGATTAGATGATAAAATTAAATTAACTACATGAACAAAATTAATTAGATAGATTATACAATAGAAATTGATTAACTAAGTTTGTATGATGGTAGCTTTATTAAATAAGACTATGTCATGATTAATATATGCTATATGCCCACAATTTATTGTATCTAAACGGTTGTGAGAAGAACATAATTATGTTATGTGTTTATGTGATCAAATTATCTTTTATCATGTGTTGCTTATTTATTATTTTCATAAACATAATTGATGGATGAATGTGTTTTAACATATGTTTGTTGACGTTAAATGTGCATCATTATTTAAAAATATTTAATTTGTGTGATTTATGTGTTGGTTGAAGTTAATCTTGAAATGGTTCATTTTTTGTGTTAAATTTGATTTTGGACATGTAAAAATATTTTGAAAGAATTTGAAGGAAAGAATAGTAGTTAGTTTATTACTTCTGGAAATTTAATTAGAGTAACTTATTTGAGATTGTTTATTAAATTGATTTGCTTACTTATTTGCTTAGAATGATAGTTTATGAATTAGCTTATTTGAGCTTCACCATGTTGCAGGTAAATAAGCATCACCCGAGACTTTTGCTGAATTATCTGATATGGTAATTACATATTTTAATTCAATCATATTTGTACTATACTCTATCAAAACATGAATTGATTTACGTTATTTATGTTATCGTTGAGATGATAATTGAGATTAATACTATTTAGAGTTACAGTCAAAATGCTTATAACGTGTTGCACGTGAATTTGTGGACATTAGTTGATTTTGATATTGGTTAGAAAATACTATATATCTCAATTTTGTTTATTGTCTCATATATATATATATATATATATATATATATATATATATATATTATGAGGTTTGATTTTTCAATTTTTGTGATTTAAGAAATGAGGTTGATGTCTACGATGTAGATGTATCAATGTTTTAAACTCATGCATGGAAAGATGATGAGTTTGGAAGTTGAAGATAAAATTGTTGGAATGACGATTTCAGACTTCGAAAATAAATTTGCGACCCCTCGTTGTTAATTATTGTGTTTGTTTGGATTAAACCCTTATTTTACATTTTATATCGTAAACACCTTATATGATTACTATTTAACTCATGTATGTTTGTTATTATAGCCGTATACACAAAATAAATTGGATGACTAAGGAGTGCAAACCTATCACTACCATTGTTGCAGAACTTCGTGAACTGATAATATTTTTATGGAAAAATGACTTGTGGAAATCAACTAATGTATATCTGGACTTTGTTGAATTTTATGATCACGGAAATGTACATGCATTAGCGGTGCTCGCGCTGTAGTTTGGATTGTTTTTGAGGCAAAATGTCTCCCGATCCAAAATTATAATAACATGAAATGAACATTCAAAAGAAATCAACAGGTAAAATATAAAACTTAAATACGACAACTTCATTAGTTTCATTCAATTTCATAACATGAAATGGACATTTAAAAGCAATCAATAAGTAAAATATGAAACTTAAACTTGATAGCTATATTAACTTCATTCAATTTCATAATATGAAATTAACATTAAAAAACAATCAACAAGTAAAATATAAAACTTAAATCTGAAAGCTAGATTTGTTTTATTCAATTTCAAAATATGAAATTAACATTAAAAATAATCAACAATTAAAATATGAAACTTAAACCTCAGGGCTACATTAATTTCATTCAATTTCATAACATGAAATTAACATTTAGAAACAATCAACAAGTAAAATATAAAACTTCAACCTAATAGTTAGATTACTTTCTTTCAATATCATAACATGAAATTAACATTAAAAAATAATTAACTAGTAAAATATGAAACTTAAACCTCAAAGCTAGGTTTGTTTCATTCAATTTCATAACATAAAATGAACATTCAAAAGCAATTAACGAGTAAAATATGAAACTTTAACATGAGAACTTTATTTATTTCATTCTATTTCATAACATGAAATTACCATTCAAAAGCAATCAACAAGTAAAATACGAAATTTAAACCTAAGAGTAAGTTTTATTTCATTCAATTTTATAACATGAAATTAACATTCAAAAGCAATCAACAAGTAAAATAAGAAACTTAAACGTGAAAGCTAGTTTTTTTTCATTCAATTAGATAACATGAATTTTTTTTGAACAATACATAACATAAAATTACCAATCAAAAGCAATCAACAAGTGAAATACAAAATGTAAACCTGAGAGTTAGATTAATTTCTTTCAATTTCATAACATGAAATTAACATTCAAAAGCAAACAAGAAGGAAAACTATGAAACTTAAACCAATGAGTCAAATTAATTTCATTCAACTCATAACATGAAATTTAATTTGTGTGATTTATGTGTTGGTTGAAGGTAATCTTGAAATGAATCGTTTTTTTTGTGTTAAAATTGATTTTGGATATGTAAAAATCAATTTACAAGTTGAATTTGATAAAAAATGATAGTACAAATAAGGATATTTGATTTGTAGCATAATAAAAATTGGTTGTTCATATTTTAAATGCAAAAGACTCTTAGGTGATGATCTGAATCATAATTTAGAGTTTAGTGATTATAAAATCATTTCTTATCATGATATTTGAAATGCAATTGAATGATTAGATGATAAAATTAAATTAATTACATGAAAAAAGTTAAGTAGATGGATTATACGATAGAAATCGATTACCTAAGTTTAAAATCAAATATATGCTTAAGTGTTTGATAAATCGGTTAAATGGTTTTATTATTTGTACTCTTTTTTTTTGTCTTGAGTTAGCTTTTTGTTCCCCCAATTTTTTGTTTTTACTTTATAAAATTTTACCTCATAAAAAAATGCAGAAGACATTTCTTATTGTGGTTTGATTATCTTTTTTCCGCTCAAGGTTTGATTATCCAAACAAATATTTTAGAATATCATTTTGTATCACTTTTATCATATATTTATACACTTATCCTAAAACTTTTAGATTTATACCTGTCTTTAATTTTTCATCCACGCACCTTCTTTATTCATGTCTTTAATGATTTATGAAATGTCTTCAACCATCGGTTCTTGCTTTGATTTAATTAAAATAATATTATATATTTTTCCACTCTTCAAAGTTGCTTGTTTATATGTTGCAATATTTTCTAGAATTTATATGATCAAACCTCTTATATTGTTTCGTCTTATTTCTTATTTGTATAATTATGATTGATTGGTGATTATGTGTTCTTTGATGTTAAATGTGTAAGATTGTGTACTAAAGTAAGTAATTTGTGTGATTTATGTGCTACTGATGATAATCTTGATATGATGTGAATTGTTGATAAGTTTGAGTGATTTTGTGAAGTTAAAACTATGTTTGTGTTTTATAAATTGATTTATACCTTGAATTTCATTAAACCGATAATGATAGTAAAAATGAAGAAGGCGTTTAGATGATGATCATAATCGTAATTTAAAGGTCATTGACAATGTTAAGTAAATATTTAATTGATAAAACCAAGTTAGTATGATAAAATATAACTAATTAGGTGAATTGATCAATAAAGTTTATATTTAAGAAACTACAAAATCGATCAACTAGTTTTAAATCATATAGATATTTAAGTGTTTGATAAATTGATTTATAGTGTACATGGAATCAATTAATTAAGATGAAAGTCAAATAATTGCCTACATTTTGAAAACCGAAATATAAATTTAAATAAAAAATTGCAAATTGATCCGTATAAATTAAAAAAAAATAAAAAATTGAAAGTTGAGTCAAATAATTAAAATTTTCAAACGTTTCCAATTGGTCCTCATAATTTGCAAATGGATCCCTATATTTTATATATTTACAAATTGGTTCCACAACTTTTTGAAATTTCAATTTTTTCCTAAATTTCGAATCCCTATCTCAAATTCTGATTTGATTCATCTCTCACTCGTTGTTGTTGGTTTGGTTTGAAAATGGGAAGTAACCAACAACAACAGCGAGTTGTTAACGTTGTTGCTGTCTTCTTCCTTCTCCTACTCATCCCTGTTACTCAATCTCTTCCTTTCATCGTCTTGCATGGTGAGTTTTTCTTTAATTTATATTAAAATACCAATTTATGTTGCAATCTTTTTTAATTTGTTTAATGTTTCAATTTTGTATATTGGGTCATTGATTATTGCTTTTGATTAACTCAAAGTTTAGTTTTTTAGCTTAGTTTAGTTGGTAAGTAAAGTCTGGCAAAAAATTGTTCCACTTCCGAATTGAACTCGGGTTCTCCGGAATAATTTGTTCTTTGGTGGAGCTTATTAACCACTTGAGCCGTATCATTTAGTTGAAATGGGTTGACTAGACCCAATCAATTACAGTTCCGGTTGTGAACTATCCTTGATAGTAAGGAGAATTGTGGTTAAATTGGGTTGATGTGACCTCAATTACGGTATTGTAGACATGAAAAACCTTGATTTTGCGACCCGATTTGTGGTCGCTGGTCTTTAGGTTGAATTGATGAGACTTGCAGTTGATTCATCCCATGTCGAAACAATGAAACATTATTGAAAAATCATATCTTTTCATCACATCTCTATCCAGATTAGAGGCCTGCTTGGATTGGATTATTTTAGTTTATCTATTGGCATAAGCACTTGTGGCACTGTTTGGGATAACTTATGAAAACAACTTATGATATGTTTATAATCTGTTTTCAGCTTATTTCCGTAAGCTCTCCAAGATAGCTTATGGATTATACAAAAACAGTTTTGACTTTATTTTATCATGTGTTATAAAAATGGTTTATATGATAAGCACTTAGCTGCAAAATAAGTTGTTTACCATAACAGGGCTTAATACCATTTGCTTTACTTTAGAAGCTTATAGTGTATGATGGAAGAGAAAAAGTGTTTCAGCACCAGTGTTTCATCTCATTAGGGTCCCCACCTTCGCAACGAGGAAATTTGAGATATATACATAACAGAAGAGAGCATAGTTAGAAGAAAAGTTTGGGTTACTAGTAATTTTAGCTCATTCGTCTTCTTATCGAACTTTTGTTTTTAGTTTTTTTTTTCTTCTTCAATCGTTGTTGGTTGATAAGTTTTGAGGTGGATTGACCCAAGGTTTTAAATTTTAGTCACAGTTGCGTTGCAATCCCTGATAATGAGGAGAATTGCAGGGCTGATGTATCCTCAATCGGGGCCATGGAGACCTAAAAACTTGATTTCGTAGCCCAAATCATGGTCGTTGAACTATTTTGAAACCATGTTGGCATGAGGGGACTTGCAATTGATTAATCCCAATGCTTGCTGGTGTATGATGGTAACAAAAACATTTCTCCAAATCTAGTTATCCATCTCATTAGGGTCTCTACCTTAACAACGAAGAAATTCATGCTTATGTACTTAGCAGAAAAGAGCATCGTTACTGTGTGCTTGTCCTGTTGGTTTACTTCTCCAGTTAGAGCTCAAGTTACTCTCTTGCTATTGAGTTTACATGGTCAGAACAGTTTGAGATACTAATATCTTTAGCTACTCCATCTTCTTGTGGAGCTTTGCTTCTATTATAGCTTCAACTTGGTTTTAGATGCCTTATCAATAGCCATCATCACTTAAACTTCCTTTGTATGGTTCGTCCAACATTACAGCTCTTGATATATCTTGTGATAATCCTATGTTTCTGCAAAGAATGTTGGGAATTTGAAAATTAAGATAGGGAAAACCAATTTGAGGGGTTCACTTTGTTCAAGAGAAGAACTTATTCTTATAACTATACTTGGTGGAGAATAGTGATACATCATCTAGAATATTTTATTCCAAAAGCTTGGTAAAATAGGAAACAACATAATTAAATGAAAATTATTATTTAAAGGGATTCCTAGTTAAGGTAGAAAACCATATATTTGATAGACAAGTAGGATGCATTAATTATGGAAAATCAGAATAACAAATACTAAAACACGGGGACCCTAACAGGATTTATGCCTGCAACTGTTTGTCTTTACTGCAAAAGGAATGTTGTATGATATTCAGATTTGAATGCATGTTTTAGCAAGAACACTTGATCTATGCAAAATTAGTGAATACCCAGCCATAAGATACTGATTTTGTGTTTGGTTGTGTCAGGTATTGGAGATCAATGCAAGAATGGAGGAGTCACAAACTTTGTGAAGCTTTTAAGTGATTGGTCTGGTTCTCAAGGATACTGCTTGTACGCAATTATTTAACTTTGTTATATTTATTATCTCATGTGTTTAGTGTTATTTCACTTTTTGGTTGTATTTCCTTATCCTATAGCATATTCCAAGGATCAGGTAATTTTGGTTCCAGTGTGCTATAGGTAGAGGCAGTTGCACAAAATGTTTCACAATATGGCTGAAAATCAATGAGATAGAGGGTTTTTATATGCATATCAATTTTTGTTCTTTCATAACCTCAGTTACAGATATAAATTTCTTTTAACCCTGAAAATTTACATTAGGGATGTAACGATTCCATATATTGAGTTATTTTTACTTGGTCTATCTGTAGAGAAATTGGAAATGGAATGTGGACTTCTTGGACCAAGCCCCTATTAAAACAGGTGACTCTCGAATGATATGCATTGGTTTTAATGAAGTTTGGTGTTTGACAATTTGAGTAACCATTGATTTACTCTCTATCCTTGCAGACGGCTATTGCCTGTGAGAAGGTGATGAAATTGTTTGGTAATTTGCTGTCCTGGTGGTTAAGCATAACTTGTTTTTGAAGAAGTGTTTGTTCGTATCTATAGGTCAAGAAAATGAGTGAACTAAATCAAGGTTACAACATTGTTGGACTTTCTCAGGTAAATCTATACTATGCAACGCAGCAACAGTATTTTTGTTTTTTTGCGTACAATGTTTTGAGACTATGTTGGTTTGTACTTTGATATTTTTGGATCAAGTCCAATTTTGTCTGATAATTTTGTAAAGATTGATCTTTATGATGCCAAATTTCATCTGTTTTGCTTGTATATGTTTGTAGAACATTTGAAGCATGCAACAATGTAATACTATTTATGGATTAAATGCGCACACACACACACACACACACACACCTTGCAGGTTCTTAAGTGTATTTATATATGATCTTATAATCTTAGAATTACTAGTTGAATAAAATGTAGAGGTGTAAAAAGTGAAACATGAAATCCTGTTGCAATCTAATGGGCAAAGTTAAACGTAGACTGGGTTCTTCTGATTATGCCGATAACTACTAACCTGGACCTTTGACCAGACCAGTTCACCCTATTGGGTTATAGAGGCATCAAAACCAGAAAATTACTTTTTTTCCAGCTTGTTCAAATCTGTGGTGTAGTATTGTATTACTCAGCATTTTTTGAGATAAAATGATAGAGGGATCAGATTACTCAAGTAAAGGAAAGTATAGTATGAATAATGCTAGGAACATACCCTCTAACGTACACATCTCAACAAACTCTCTTCTATTGGTTGAAATTTATACGGGTTCCACTAAATTATGTGGGTCTCGTGAATTTTAACCAATTGAAGAGAGTCTGTTGAGATATGTGTGTTAGAGAGTGTGTTGCTAGCACTCGTACAATGTTATTTCTCTTATTCAGCCAAGAACGGTGTCGTATTAGCTGTTGTGTGTGGTGAAAACAGTAAATGAAGTAACGTTTTTCTTTTGTGTCCACCCATTTAAATCCCAATCCCTCTCGTGCTTCTAATAGGAACAGACCATATGATAAACCGAAACCAGTGAAATGGTATTAATAACAAACTTCAGAGGATGAGTCCTCTATACAAAAGGTTAATGAAAACAGTAAATGAGAAAGGGATGGAGATAAATCTTCTTCCAAAAGAGAGAGTAAACGATACTATGAACAACGAGAGCACCCCCTCTGAGATGGGAATCACCCTGTACTCTGCCCCTGAATTCCCACTTCACACTCATCATGCCCCTTCCCCGTTCTATTGCTTTCCTTTTATAATCAATTATGTTAATTCCTCTCCTCCACATTAATAATAGGACTACCATCAAAAGTGGACCTAACAACTTCCCACGCTCCCCAGTTGCCATGTGCGCTGAAGGTTGTGACCCGAGGCCACCTCGCCTTTATGGAATCCATTCCCCTACTACACCTACTTATTATTACTAAACTAAATCTCAGCTTAGGGTTTTACTATACATGCATTTCAATCTTAGTCATCTTCGGGTTTGACTATTTATGCATTTCAATAAAAGTTTTCCCATTTTAACAGCATATTAATTCTTTTGGTTATCAGGGCAACGTGATTGGTAGAGGGATTATTGAATTTTGTGATGGCGGACCTCCGGTAAGCGCTAACTTGTTTACTATAAATTAGAATTAGGAGTCATGTGTAATAATATAAAAAAGGATTGGCATCTTATCTTTTGTAACATACCATTCACATCATATTAGTATGATTTTATTAATCTGGGTATTTATTTTCCTTCCTCTAAACATAAAGAACCAAAACCCAATAATTTTGATAATAGTTTTTGTAAGACTTTATTTCCTTTAAATTTTCTTTGCTCTTAGTACTTACTCTATTTACACCAATATTTTATGTAGTGTATTTCACCTGTATCTTTTGCATGTGATTCAGGTAAAGAATTTTATATCCCTGGGTGGTCCACATGCTGGTACGGCTTCTATTCCGTTATGCGGGGTATGTGATTGTTATACTGCTGTGTCCAGAAAGTCTCAGTCATTCTTCTATATTCTATTTTCTTTTTCTAAGGTTAAGAAGTAAAAATGAATTTGATCCACTATGATGATGACTTTCTATGTTGAAGTGCAAAGACTAACAATGAAACATTCTTTCGGAAAACTGCTTGAATAGAAATGTAATACCAAAGTTGTCTGATTATGATATATAATGAAAGGAACTTTCAATATTATTAACTTTTTCATAGACATTGCACTGAATCAAGAAATTGGAAAAAAAATTATAAATCAAAGTTTATGATAGTTGGGTCCTAAAGACACCAGAGTTAGGTCAAGCCTCATGGTCACAGTTCAAAAAGCACTTACAGAGTTACTAATAGATTGCCTATTAACAAGATTCTCACACTGGTAGTGGGATTGGAACTAACGTCCTTGTGAATTGTGAGTTACAACTTTTCCAACCAACCTTGATTGGTCACAATGTGTATCCATGCAGTGACACAATGCGAGAGGATGTACTTGTTCTAAAGGCTCAAATCAAATAATTTTTTTTGAAATAATTTTTTTTAAAGGAAGCTTGCGTCTATGCATGTCTACTCCCGACAATCCTCTAAGATTTTTATTGACTTTCATTTCTTTGAATCATCACTTATTCGGTTCTTGCTACCTGACCTGAATCGTACACCTCAAACCCCCCGGCTCCCAAAAAAAGCTCGGTGAACCAAACAGTGTTGTCAAATAGCGGCACTATAGTGCTATAGCGTACCAGAATTTGAAAAAGTTGGTATTGTTCTGCAATATACATATTTAGTATGGTGTTGTCAAGCAGTGGCTTTAGCGGCTGTGTGGTGCAGGAGCATTTGAACAAACCACTATTTTCCGTGATACGCAATTGACAACACTGGAATGATGTTTCTCATAGTTTACCCACTTATTGCATGTTTTTTCTGTCCAAAGTGGTCCCATGTTGGTTCCCTGTAATATGCTCCATCCACTCACCTCGCTTCCTTTCGTTTCATTTGGCTAAAAAGATCTTCCTTCTTGATTAATGATGGGAAACTGGAAAATGGAGCATTGTTTGATAAAAACATTCACCGGAATTTCGTCCTTTGTACTTATAAGGTGATATCCATATCTAAGGAAGATCTGTAACCGATGAGAAACACTTCAAAAAATTAGAAATGAAAATAGATACACTGCAGACACTTGAAGGGGCCTGCACACTCTCGAGTCCCTTTCTTCCTCATTCAATACTCACTTACCCCTCCTATATACCTGCTCAGCTGCACTCATTCCTTTCATTCCAGCTGATTCTGTTCCTCACCCTACCTGCCAGTTGTGCAGGTTGTTATAATGCAAATGCTCATGATGATTATCTCTTATCTTTCCCTCAACCGTTGGCACAATTTATTTTCTTTTCTTTTTTTTTTTTTTGAATCGGCAAATATTATTAAACGCCATCCCCGCAAGACGCAAGGTATGGAAGAAATAAGATACAAATGGTGCCGCATATAGACGGTACACCATAACCACCTAAAAACACCCATGAAGATAAACCCACCAAAATACATCACCACCTAAAACAGACTCCTTCACAAAAACAAGCACTGTAAACACGATATCCACCATTCTTCAGGAGCCTGATATAAAAATCCCATTCTTCTTAAGGAGTTTTCTGAACAAATTTATATGGAGTGACCATTACCCTATAGGAGTCTGTCCTAATGTTATGAACTTTTAATCATGATCCTAGGGTTTAAGCATGCTCTTGTGTGACAATTTGTATCAGATAAACACGACCATTTTATCATACTATTACAATTAATAAGCAGATTATAGAGATTGTAATTTGTATCACTACCACTGGTAGGTAAAACACACCCAATTTCAAAATTTATCTTATTTTCTTTATAATATTTTTTTTAATGCATATGACAGGTCATGTAGTCTTAATCCTTAATGTTTAACTTGCCATATCTATTGATTGAGTAAAAACAAGTTGTTTAATAACTAAGCTGTTTTTTTTTTGACAAACTAATAACTAAGCTGTTAAATATTAATAATTCACACAAGTTATTTTCTCTGTTTTTCCAGTCTGAGAAGGTATGCACCCTTATCGATAATGTAATAAAATTTGGGGTCTACAGCAGCATAGTCCAGGTTTCAACTTTTCCATTGTACTCTTTTTATTTTATTGAGATGATAATAATTTTTCTTCTGAAATCCCTTCTTAAAACAAATGGCATACTTCCCTGACTTTTTCCAATGTGTTGATGCAGAATTCTCTGGCTCCTACTGGCTATGTTAAAATGCCAATTGTGAGTATGATCAATGCTTTTCTCAAGTATCTTTGTTTTAGTTGTTATTTTCATCAACATTTCTTTCAGTCTTCAAACATCTCAACCATGCACACAGATTGATGTTTGTGGTGCAATTCTTTATACTGCATCACAATGCAGTCTTGACCTGTCTTGTGTCAATTGCATTCATTTTACTGAAGTATCATTCAATATAGGTTTCCTTTTACTTGTTTGATTGCTTGTTGTACAGACACTTCATATTGAAGATGTGTCCGGTGTCCAACACGTGTTGGTGTCGGTCGACATAAGACACATGTGGCACATTCATAACTCCTTTTTTTTTTCTTTCAAATTGTTAGCGGTGTCGGCGTGTCAGTATTAGTGGCATGTCTGATATCTGTTTCATTGCATTTGTCACATTCGTAAATTATTATGGTATACTATCTTTGATCAATGACATTCTGTTCTATGAAATTTACTTGCTATGGACATGACCTACAAGTTAGATGAAAGGAAAATAATCCTTTTTTTTCTTCTCAGGATATTGCCGGCTACCTTAAGGGGTGTAAGTTCCTTCCAAAGCTTAACAATGAGATCATCAATAAGAGGAACTCCACTTACAGCAAACGATTTGCTAGCTTAGAAAACCTGGTCCTTATTATGGTACGTTAAAAGAACTATGCATTTTAATGTTTTCTGATCTCTCTTGTTAATTTAAAACTTTTTAATTACAAAGATTTGTCAGTATGGCTTATCTATCTTTCTCTGTTTGTCTGCATGAAAACTAGTTTGACCATGATACGATTTTAATACCAAAGGAAACAGCATGGTTTGGTTTTTATCCTGATGGAGCCTTACATTCTGTTTTACCACCACAACAGGTAATATAAACATTTCATATATGCAGTTTATTTGCATTGTTCCTATCTGTTGAGGCAGGTTATATGGTGGACCAGTACTTAAAAACCACTTGAACCTCTAATGACAATTGACAACACCCCTCAGAAGTAGATTCTCATGGTCCTCATCGTTCTTACTCCTGAGATGGTGATTTGATCGGAGTCAGTTCGTTAAAAACAAGGAAATGACAGTATGAGTAGAATTTTGAGGCACACGTTCTTTTTCCTTTGTTTTTGACAAACCAACACCGATCAAGTCATCATCTTGGTTGTGAGGACGAGAAAGAGCATGAACTTCTACTTTTTGAATGTGATGTATATCCTCGTTGAAACTTCCAACTATTTTCAAGTACCGGTCTATGGTGGACCATCTATCAAAAGTGGTTTATGGTAGAAATTGTCATGTGTTCTGTGTAGACATCTTTAGTCTAAACATTTAGCATATTTTTGTTTCATCTTTAGTCTAAACATATTTTTAGGAATTCAAAACATATTTAAGCTATTTATATACCATTTTTCATAATTGGACATTTGATGTCTAAAGCAAGCTTTATTTTGTAAATGCAGACTAAACTCTATACTGAAGATTGGATTGGCTTAAGGGCATTAGATGAAGCTGGGAAAGTTAAATTCTTTAACGTGTCAGGAGATCACCTGGACATCTCTCACAGTGACATGAAAACTTATATAGTGCCATATTTGAAGGACCATAATCATATAGTACCATATTTGAAGAACCAAATGAAAGAATATTGATTCCAACCTTCAAAAATCATTTGGTCTTGAATGTATATTTCTTGCATTTTCATTGATAATTATTGTTGATGATTCATTGTTATATATTTTAGAATTCACATGAAAAAGTAATACTTATAGATGTCAAATATTTTCCTCTCCTCATTTAGTTTAAGTTCTTGCATTTTCCCGTGAAATAATTAATACTTATATACGTCCTTTATAATTTAAAATATTTATAATTATTGTTTGATTATTCATTGTTTCTACCGATCTCATATTGAAAGAATAATGAAACAATGAGTTTGTCTTTAGATCTTTAAATTTTGATGCTCAACAAATTAAAATCGCTCATACTTCAAGTATTTTATCAGAAAGTGTGTTATTTAGTATGAAACTGAGCTTGAGGAAAAATTTGAGATTGTGTCAAAGATCAAGAGGGACATTGTCTTTGCAATTTTCTTATTTTTTTGTAGTTCATTTCAGAAACTGTGTAATTACATAGATGTCATGTTGGAAGTAGATTGTACCACTTACCTTGTTTTTCACCTTTAGTTTTGAACTTAGCTTAAAAACATACAAAACCATTGTGTTGTACAAACTACTTCTATTTTCTCAAATTATTGTCAATGTCGATGTAGCAGTGTCAATATCATGTCTCTGGTATCCGACTATGTTCATCTTGATGCTTCATATTCCTAGTCATCTAAAATCAAGTTTTCAAATAAAAAAGTTTTCATTCCATATAAGATACTGAGAATAAATGTTTAAAGTGTAGAGTATTTGGTTTTTCAATTTATGATGAGGCTACTATATGATATTGTTTAATTCAATTTTTCAAACATGGGCATATCTAAGAGAGATAGACATGATTTTGGTTATAGACTGCTTTTACAACATATTCAAAACACATTGTTCTGAACTGCCATTTATAACATTCAAATTGAATAATTAACTTCAAGTCTCTAATTATGAAGATACAGGCTCAATTTTCAAATATCTAGAGTGCAATTCACATCGAACTTCTTGAGGAATGATAGACAAAGTTTCACCATTTTACAAATACAGGATTTATTTCTTAAAAGATAGGTGTTAAAATATGTTACACAAAGTTTCACCGTTTTACAAATATGTTAGACAAACTTTTTGAGGATTTTCAAATATAGAATCATACAAAATCATGTATTTTTTAAATCATAAATCAAGTATTGGATAAACTACTCAACTTTTTGATTAATTATTAAGGTTAGTAGTCATTTGAGCTCAATGTGACATATTGAACCGATTGTGTTGGACAAAAGGTTGACCTAATAATGGACAAGAAATAGATTATGGACTATTTCTTGCTAAGAATTAAGAAAAACATTGGTAAGATACGTATACTTTTCCATTTGATTCTCTCAAGAATACATCATTTGTTATGAAATTAAAACAAAAAAATTAGAGTATTACATTAGAATAATGCAAAAGATACGATCAATTAGTCAAATCTGTGCTCATCAGACCCTTAAATATCGAAGGATGGTTTCTCATGAAACGATCCAACCTCCGCTCCTCTGCTTCATCCTGGTATTGTAAACCAAAGCCTCCGCAATTACCTCATCATTCCTACCCGATCCTCCAACCATCTCAGTCCTACACAAAACCACAACCAAAGAGAATAAGAGACGTTTTATATTGTAAAATTTACAATATAAACTTATAATGTAACAATAATCATATATAATATAAATCAAATAAGTTAAAAAATATAACTATTATTATTCCAATAACAATGATTAATACACATTTTTTTTATAAAATGCGAAAGTTTAGAAAAAATATAACATAAATTGAAATACAATGTTGTTTATACAAAGAGAAGACTGAAATACCCAAGAGCAACACTCAAGAGGATGATCAATCTGAGCCACTGTTGTTTGTCTTTCACTTAAATTGACCTCATTAATCAAAGAAATCATGGTCATAGAACAAGCTCATGACAAATTAAGAAACTGCAGAAATTAGAAGAAGAAAAACAAATAAAAGTGCTGGTCATAAAAAGTGAAAAAAAATGCAGGATATATATACCAAACTCACCAGCATTTGTCAACATTGGTGGTGGTTTTAACACCGAAGAAGAAAGCTTGTTTCCTTTACGAAATGAAATGAAAAAAAGTGCTGCTTGAGATTGTGAGGTGAGAGTGTATTTATTGCTAGTGAGCTAGGTCTCATCAAATTACTCTCTTACATTTACTTGATTTTGTTTTGGAAGTTAAACGACACTTAAATATGTAAATCGTCCATGTAAGTTCGCGTATTTTCTGTTTTCATCCTTGTATTTTTTTTTTGTTTTAAAGCAAATTTGGAAAGTTATAAATGTTTTGCTTTTGATCTTTGATGCCATCATTGGCCGCTGAAGTAGCGATGTGTGAAGTGGCAAGTGAGGTTTTTGTGTTGTTCTAGATGTTCAGAGACAAGGTTATAAGGACCAATTCAAAAACCAAAATTAACTAAATTCAAAATTCAAATTAACTAAATTTCAAAAACACAAATTAACTAAATTTCAAATTAAAACCTTGTTTCCTTTCTTCATCTTCTTTCTTTCTCTTCAACCTCACATTCATCGATCTTAATCAAACTCATAAGACAAAAATTAGACATTCAAATTTTTAATCAAAATCACATTTTTCATTTCCATCAAAATCTTTTTCTTTACCAAATTCAATTTATTCGCAATTCCAAATCTAAATCATACTCAAACCCTAAAATCTCCAAATCTATCCCCAAATCGCATCCTTTTTCTTTATATATACTACATAGCATAATGAACATTTCATGGATCCTCGTGTTGATTCTTCTTCTATTTCATTCTATCGATTCATCATCACCCAAAATTAATTGTACCGATAAATTTTCAACCAACAACACATAACTTGAATTAAATTATGCTGAAACCTTCAAAATTCCACATTAAACCACACAATAGCAACAACCCACTAAACCACACACCACTTGCATGTTTTTTCTTTCGATCAACATAATCCCACACTAAATTAGCGGCTAAATAAACATTCTAGCAAATTTCACAGGCACAATTTTCCTAAAGATGCTAATTTGAAACATTGCAAAGTTCTACTAGCCATAAAAAACCCTATCACATTGACGAAATTAAAATTGAAATTAGAAGAAGAAGATTTGGGTTTTGGGTTACTTCTCCACATCCTCATATTTTTCTTCATTAAAGTTTTTTTTCTTCCTTTGTTTTATTATGTTGTGTCACTGGATATGGAATTGAAAGAGGGGGGAAAATTAAGCATTAAGAAAGAGTGTATTTAAATAAGAAGAGTTTAAAAGAAGAGTTTAATAAGAGGAAATGGAAAATGAGATTTTGATTAAAGAGTATAAATGTTTAATTTATCTTTTCTAGGTTTGATGAAGATTAATGAATGTTGATAAAGATGAGGTTGAAGATGATGAAGAAGAGGAAGGAAGAAGATTAAGAAAGGAAAACAAGGTTCTTAATTTGAAATTTTGTTAATTCGTGTTTTTGAATTCCGTCCCTCTATAAATTTTTCGTTTTTGGATTTGGTCTCTATAACCTTGTCACTGAACATCTCGAACAATACATAAGCGTCACTTGCCACGTCACACATCACAACGTCAGCTACAGTTAGACACATAAACATTTTTGTAACAGATGATGACGGCAGGGGACCAAAAACAAAAGTTTATAACTTATAGGGTTTGTTTTCAAATAAAAAAAGATACACGGACGAAAACCAAAAGCACACAAACTTATGGGGCCAATTTACTTATTTAAACCATTGAACAATTTATTTTTGTTCAACTAGTATGTGAACTCGTACGATGCATAAAAATATTTGACATAAAATACTTATTAACTGAAAATAAAATAAAATTCAAAGTTATGGAGCAACATGGATATTCTCACAAATAAATTTTATAATAATTTTTTATGCTTTTGGATACCTGTTAGAATAAAATAAGAGTGGTTATTGAACATGAGTTATTGTTTTAAAAGACAAAGAATGAAATCTTGAAATAATTTTGACTTCTCATTTTTAAATCGGATAAATTGTTGAAAGGAAAATTTTAAATTATTTGTTTGATGATTCCATAACATGTATTAGAACTAATAAAAAAAAACAAATACCCCCCAAAAAAAATATAGCTACTAATACAACCTTTTAGCAAAAACTAAGAAGGAAATTTTCAATTTTTTTTGCCTCCAAAGAGTTGTCTATCAGACTTAAAAACTTTTATATATAATTTGAAAAACAAAAAATTAGAAACGAAAGTTGAAACAATTTTTTTGGCTTCAAAAGATTTTCTAAGAGACTTAAGAATTTTTATATATAAGATATGAGATCATTGTTTAAAAAACAAAAAAAAATTGAAAGGAAATTTAGAACAACTTTTTGGTTGCAAAAGTTGTCTAAGAGACTTAGAAAATTTTATAGATAAAATTTGAGATAATGTTTTAAAAAACAAAAAAAAAATTAAGAAGGAAATTACCGACACCTTTTTCTGCTCCAAAAAATTGTTTAAAAGATTTAAGAATTTTATATATAAGATAAGATAGGATATATATGTATTAGAATAATATAAAAGATACAACATTTATGAAAACATCGTATATTTAGGAATTCTCCTAAATATACTCCTAAAGATACAACAATGTACTCCCTCCGATCACTTTTCAAATGAATGAAAAAATTCTTTAAAAAAAATGAATGAAAAGCTAAAATATTAGGAAAGCAAGCTCTTTACACACATGTTACATGTATATTATGGTCTCTTCTCTATCGTTTTGAAACATTACTTACATTTTGAAGAATGTGTCAATAAAATCAAACATGGCATTCTCCATCTTGATGATACCTATCGCTTTTTAGTTTCCATTTTTAGAGTTTCTTTCCTTCTAGATCCAATTGAAAACTAACGATGATCACATGTGAAAAAGAAATTAAGGTTGAGTGATAAGTTCGAAGAACACTAAGAAGAATGTTGAGCTCATTCTCCTTCAACCTAAAATAAACACCATCACCAATAAACCGTCGAAGAAGAACAAATACAACGAGGAGAAAAAGAGATCCGACAACAACAAAAATCGATGAGAAAACCGAAAGAAAAATCCCCCAAACAAATTAGAAATTTCAGTACCTTCTTTGATACAATGTGCAGTGACGACACAAAAACAAAACTCATCCTAGTTGATTCATAATTGACTCGTTTTTGTCTTTAGTTTTCGTGTTGATTGAGTTCCTCCTCGTTTTTATTTTGTTTGAATTTTCACTTGAATAGCTTTATCTCAATAACTATTTTAATTTTCTATTTTTTCCAGTTGGTTCATAACACGATCGTTTTTTGGACTAGTTGATAGATGTGAAGGAAATTGTGCCATATATGACCGAGAAGGTGATACGAAATGTGGAGATGGTTCAACCAAAGAAAGATGATGGTAAGAATAAAGAGAAAGATGAAGGAAATCAAACTTACGGGGCACCAATATATATAACAAAACTTGTACATGGTAGAACCCATACGTATATGTGACTTATAAAAATGTTTTTTCAACGAGTGTTTCTGCAACACTCTTTTAAGAACTTTAAAATAGGAAATTATTTCTTAAAAAAGTTAAATATTTCAATTTTCAATGCATTGATTATACAAATCTTCATAAAATTTTATTATTTGAAATCATTCGAGAGTGCCCCTGAGACATTCGTTAACATTTTCTATAAAAAAAAAATAGAGCCTCAAAATAACCAATCAAAACTTCCTACATGTTTTTTTTTACGGTAGCTTCCTTCAAAATTGATAGTGTCGTCTTCGAATCTAGGACACCACAAAAGATATTCAGCTTAACAATGTCGGTATTATCGGTTGTACTTGACCTTACTTATTATTCTTTTAAAATTCTAACATTTTTTTTCTTCTTTTTTGCCAATAATATTTGACAGATACTACTCACACCCCAAAAAACTCAAGTTACCCCTCGAAATGACCAATATACCCTTTAACTGAAATACAAATTTCAGTTTAATCAATAACCCATTCATCGCATGTCTCGCTTAATCATTTAAACCCTAAAATCTACTAATTGTGGGTTTTCAAGTTTCACGTAATTGATAACTGCGTCAACATTTTCTTCTTCTTCAAGGTCCATTTACTGGAGAGGAAAAATATATGTAAAATTGATTGAAATATAGGATAGAAAAATGTGAAATTGACATAAAGTAGTTTTTTAAACTATGTAAACTCAGCTTACGTAGTTAATGTAGACTGAGTTTACATAAATTAAGTAAATTAAGTTTACGTGTGTGTATGTATAAATTTGTTCGCACGCGTTGTACATACACAAACTTAATCTACACTAATCTCTCACATTGAGTAATTGTACATACGTAAACTGAATTTACACTAACCTCTCATAGCGAGTAATTGTACATGCGTAAACTGAATTTACATTAACCTACATAAACTGAATTTACACTAACCTCTCATAGTGTAATTTTACATACGTAAGCTGAATTTACATTAACCTCTCATAGTGAGTAATAATTGTACATACGTAAATTGAATTTACACTAACCTCTCATGTGAGTAATAGTGTCTACGTAAAATCAAACTACGTTTACCCTAATAATTGATATGTAATATCAAATAACGTTACATTACTTTACCAAAATAACACCTACTTAATCTGAATTCTCGTCTATCTCATAACAAAACAAGAAAACACACAACGAACAAGAAACTCTGACCTCTCTCTAAACTCCCTTCACAGCCTCTTCCCTCTTATCCAAAATCCTTGCATCACGATGTAGCCGTTCAAGGTGGTGGTACGACGAGTGACACAAGTCCTCCGCACCACCTCGGAACGCCAAATTTGCTAGCCGATCTCTTTTTCCAGTAGATTTGGGTTGTTTTGGCTGTCCGTCGCCAAGATTACAATCCTTCTTACACCATCTTTTCCACCACATCACCTCTTTCACCTATCATCCGTTTTCCCTGCGATGGTTGTTTAGATCTGGGTTCTTTGTCGCGGTTTTGGGACTGTTCATGCTTTCTTCACGGATGTTGGGTGTGTTCACGTTGTTGTCCTGTTGAAGTATGAGTGTGGTTCAAATTGGGGAGCTTATGTCTTTTTCATGACATACAAGGAGCTTTTGGTGTTTGTGAGATAGATGGGATTGGCATGATAGGAGTTGTTTGTGGGGATGATGAAAAGTAGCAGGAAGAGAAACGTGGGAACCCATATCATTAAGAGTTTTTCAAAGGGGTTTGCTTAGTGTGTGGTGTTAGGCGGTGATGGAAGAGATACATGGGTATGGATTTGGTTTTGGTTGTTGGAGCAGGCGCAACAGTTCTGTCTTTTTTCATGGACGGTTGGGGTTATTTAGTTAGGTGGCATTGTGTTTTATTTTGTTAATGGTGAGTGGTTGTTAGTGTTGTGTTGGGAGTTGATATGCTAACAGTCCTTTGGGCCCATTCAAGCTCCACGAGAGTTTGAGCTTGAGGAGGACACGAGTTTTCGGAATCCGAGAAGTGTTGTTCAGATATGCTGTTTCGCTCCACCATTGGTTCTCTTTTACTCCGACGACGAATGTCTTATCCTTGTCACCGACGACCACCTTTTTATGATCTGGGTTGTGGTTCCGCTTCAAACCGGCGTCGCTACCCGTCTTTTGTTGTTGGATTTCGTCTTCCTCTAGATTTATGTTTGTGTTGTTGCTTGTTTCTTGGTGAGGATGTTTTGGCGGCGTAGTGAAGTAGTGACGATGGTGGTGATGCAGTGGTGGTGGAGGTTATTCAGTTGTGGTGGGGGTGGTGATGCGTGGTGGTGGTGAAGTGTGGTGGGGGGTGATGATGTGTGGTGGTGGTTTGTGTTTTAAGTGAGGAGGCGGGTGCTTGTTGGGGTGATTTCCTTTAGAAGCAACCTATGTTGCATGGGTCCATGTTTGTCGCCTCTAACTCTTGTTTGTGCTTTTTGGATGGTTTAAGTGTTTACGGAGTTTGGAGGGTGCGTGTCACGTTGTGTTGAGCCTTTTCCTTTTGATTTGTTTGTTGTTTAAACTTCGCATGCCATGTCTTTCGTCTTACTTATTGTGTGTTGGTTTTCGGTGGGCCAGTTCATTTGGCTTCGAGATCGGGAGTCGGGGTCTAGCTACAATCTATGTTTGACTTGTTTTTGTTTTTCTCTGGTGTACAGGGGGCGATCACTTTTGATTCGAGATCGGGAGTCAGTTCTTTGACTTAAGTTGGTTTTTGAGTTTTGTGTTGTGCTCTTTCGGTGGATCGGAGGTCGCGAGGTTTGTGATAGCTGCATGATCCTTCGGTTAGGTGTTCTTCGAAATATGGCTCAGCTTGGGTGTTGGGGTCTGGGAGTTTTATTTTGAGGGTGTTCTTTGTGGGTGAGTAGTGACGATGGACGGTGGTGGATACCGTGTTTACAATGCTTTTTTTTTTTTTGGAGTCTGTTTTAGGTGGTGATGTGTTTTGGTGGGTTTATCTCCAGGGGTGTTTTTAGGTGTTTATGGTTTACCGTCTATATGTGGCACCATTTGTATCTTGTTTCGTCCATACCTTGCGTCTTGCAGGGATGGCGTTTAATAATATTTGCCGATTAAAAAAAAATAGAAACTCTTCGATATGAAATTCACTAACCTTTATGAATAGAGTATTGATCAATGAAAAAGACGTTGATTCAAACTTTGATCTTGGTTGCACATCTATGCCGGTTTGTGGGTGAAAGAGAGTGAAGCTTCAGAATGATCGTGAAAAAGGGGTTTTCAGAATTTTACATGGAGAGGGCGATTTTGGTATTATTGTAAAATTTTAAGTAAATTTAGGTGTAACTGAAATTATATAGGGTGAGACTAGAAAGAGTCGTAATATTTTATGCCTTCATAAATCATTTTCCGATCCCATCACACAAAGTGCGCAGTTTGACTTGGTATGTAACAAAACTATATTTGCATTACTTTCGGACAATTAATATTTGAGAACAATTTCTCCATCAAATGATATCAAAGTTCTTCAATATTCCTCCAACAACTTATTTTGGAAAAGTTTCCTTTCTTTTGGTAAGAAATTGATGTTATGTTTCTTCAAACTATTTTGCTTTTCTCATTTTATAATTGTTGAATGTTAACGAAAGTTGTATATATGTTTCTTTCAAACTATACATATTTTCTGATTTCTATGAATGTTGATTTTGTTGATCTATAGTTACCATGGATCCCTTTAAAGGTCAAGGTGGCATTCAAATGCTTCTAACTGCTGAACAAGAAGCCCAGCACATTGTTTCAAATGCAAGAAATTGTAAGATCGAATGTTTTTTATTCATGTATCTTTGTCGTACAAACTATGAAGCACTAACACAAACACATAGTTAGATATGACACTGACACATTGACACCGGTACTAGTTTGTGAAAATCATTTAGCCGAATATAATCACATATACGGACACATGTATGACACCAAATACGTCTTCGATCGCCGTTGAGTCGCACATTAAATGAGATGCAGTTTGGAAAACGTTTATAGGTGAAACATTTATCACTTTACAAGTTAGTTTTGTGAGGTTGAGATAGGTCCAATCCATATTCCAAAACGATGCAAAGAGTCTTTTTATGATTTATTGTACCCAACACGCATACTACTTTGTCGCTCGGGTCACTTTTAAAGTGTCTAATATTGAGCATAAGAGAACCTATTCGTAATCTGACATTGTATAAAATATATGGTCTAAAGAAGTGTTCATAAGTGGGATGCACTCTTCACCTTATAAGTTAATTCTGTGAGGATGAATTAGATTTAACCAAAAATAATTAGCCATAATTTTAACTAATGTGATTAAATGAATGAAAAATTGTTAGTGAGGACTCAAAGGTTGAAGCAAGCAAAAGATGAAGCTGAAAGGGAGGCAGCTCAATACAGATCTCACATGGAAGAAGAATATCAAAAGTCACTAACAGAGGTATACATGCACACACATTTATATATAAATTTGATTTGCATGTTTAGTAAATATTTTTATTCATACATTTTGTTGTTATAGATCCTAAAACATTTTCATAAATATGTATATATATGGTGAGATTTTATTGAATGCATTTGGAAAAAAATTACTATCACTGCATATCGATGAAGCACGGACACTCCTCGGATTAGGCGTGTTCCGGTGTCAGATACGTATTGTGTCCGATACCGACACTTATAATTACACTGAATTATGTGACTTTTTCAAATTATTAGCAGTGTATGTATCGTGTTCATGTCTGTATCCGTGCTTCATAGCCCCACAACAATAAACTTTTATTTGATATCTAAGGCCTCATTGCAAAATGTAAATAAGAGTGACCAATTTTTATTTGATTAAAGAAATTTATTTATTTGGTATTGATTGAGTTTCCTTAGACAACTGGGAACTCTGGATCAAATGTAAAAAGGCTTGATCAAGAGACAGATGCTAAGATTGGAGACTTAAAGCAATCAGGTTCAAAGGTCTCAACAGAAGTTGTTGACATGCTACTCAAGTATGTTACAAATATTAAAACATAATGGCCTAAGGTTAGTATTTAATTCCTAGCTCTTTCAAATTATTTTATAATTGGCCATAAATGAAACCTTGTTTCTTGTTTTGATCAGAAAACTTAAAGGTGGAAACTATTGTCTATATGATGATGAAACTTAAAGCTACTTTTATGTTTTTTTTTTGACAAAGTGAAACTTAAAGTTTCAAATGTCATATATTTTTAAACAATGTTAGAAATACTACAAATATTGTGTACCAATGTTAGTTGTTCTTAGGGTAATGTAATTGGTATAGATTCAACTCATATCTCATAAGGATCAGGGTTTGAATTATGTTGCCATTGTGTAAGAATCTTGTTAGTGAATAATATGTAAGTGCATGTTAGCGTAATCTAAATCTTAAAGCGTTCATCGATTTTGGTTAGTCTTTGAGATCCAACTCACTTAAACTTTATTGGTGAATTAGATAAACTAGGTAAACTTATAGATATTTTGATGATATGTAAATACTTATAGATATTTGGATGTTTTTTAAAATATTTATGAAATACAATTTATAAAGTAGGAGTCTAAATAAAATTACCATGAAATACAATAAAACAGTCATAGAAAATGTCATGATTATCACTAACACGTTTTTATCACTAAGTCTTTGTGCAAGATAAACAGAGATCGGTAAGACGAAAATTACATAGCAAAAGACATCGTATATAGACGGAACACCAAAAAAAATTATGATTTATATTTCAAATAGTTTTTTGTTGATTACTATATTTAATTGCAAATCTATTGCTTATGGTTTTTTTATTATTCAGTAATTGATGAAGACAGCATTATGAGAAGTCATCATCTACAATAAAGCAAGCAGAGCTAAGAAGATCCATTAGTTGATTTCACTCTTAATTGCCATTGCACAACGACTTGGCTATAAGCTCCTGCCTCCACCAAAAATCACTTGTCGCAAAGTGAACAAAAGCTTTGATTTTCTCTCGTATTTAATATATATACTTAGCAATATATATTTTTTATTAGTGTAATGTTTCCCATAGTATGATTTTTTCTTTCTTTCTTCAATTGTTGTGAAATAACTCCAAGGTTAGAGACAATGGATTTTCTTTACTCGAAATTTCCTTAGGTCAATGTAGTCAATCCATCTAAGTTGTTACATAGAAATCAGATGACTCACATCATATACCGATTGCAGTGACAAGAAATCTATTTCCATCTAACAAGTTACTATCCTAAGGGAAGAAGTTAGCATTTTTCTTAACTTATGTCCTAAGGGCACAAGTTAACATTTCTCTTAAAAAATTAACCTCTAATATTAAACAACGATTAAAATCGTTTACTTTGTTGCAGCGATAAAAAATCCATTTCCATCTCACATGGAAAGAATAGATTAGATAAAGAAAGTTGTAACCTACCATAACTCCATAAGTAAGAAATGAATTGTCATTAAGGATTGCTCAGTTGATAAAATTGAATATTATCAAGATTCCATGATTTGACTATTTCTTTTGTTAAACATGCTATAAGTGTTGTGTATTTACCAATTTTGTCAATGACTAAAACCATCTACAATGGAGCTCCCCTATTTGGATGCTTAAGTGGATCCTACATGTACACATCATTTATTTTATAACTTTTTAATGTCAATAATAAGCATTCAATTTCTCCAACCCAGCACCACAACAAAATTTATTAATAGGTCCCACTAATAACTCTGTATTATTACATTTCCAAAACACTCATTTATTTCATTGGAAAATATTAATTGAAATTCACACATAAAATGAAGAGAGAGAAGGTGCTTATATAGGCACCATTCTCTATAAGCACCAATAAATTTCACTCCACAATGGACAATGGGGGTGCCTATTTAAAAGAATCATCTTTCAGCAACATTTTTTCATCCACAAATCTTGAACTCAATACTATACTTAAAAGATTTGAATCAAATTTGATTTAACAAACATATTGTCCACTCTTTTGAAATAAGAAAAAAATATTATTACTAAGATTATATAGCTGCAAATTTAGAGTTTATATGAGATTGTCTATGCTTTGATCCGAGTAAAAAAAAAGTGCTTTGATCTTCGTATGATGTTCAGGTCCCGTTTGGATTGAGCTTATGAAAAATAACTTATGCAAATAAATAAGCTATTATCTTAATCCATAAATTCTCACTAACAAAAAATGTACCTTCATAAACTACCTTAACAAGCTTATAAATAACACATTTCATAAACTATTATTACTAATATTGAATTAAAAAAACTTAAAAACTTAACAAGTTTTTTTCCTTCAAAAACAATATTTTTAAGTTTTTTTACAAGCAATATTTAAAATCACTTTTCTGCACCTGTCAAATGTGATTCTATCTTTATCATGATTTGTTAACCAATTGGCTTGCAGAGTAGCAACAATATTTAACGAATAAACCTCTACATATGATTTGTCCAGTATACTTACAAAGGTCTAATAATAAATTTACACGTCAGAAAAATTATTATATTTAAAAATGAAAATATGATTAAATTAGAAGGAAAAAAAATACTATTCTCTACCTCGAGTGTATACCAAAATAAATTGTGCAAAATTTGAAGTGAATAAAACCAAACTTAAACTTTTCTTTCAAAAAAACCAAATTTAACCTTAAAATTTTATTGTTCCCCAACTCCTCACAGTGCTCAAATAGATACCAAAGAATAATGACAAATAAAATATTTTCTTGATTCAAACAAGTTTTATCTAATTAGTAATGGCTGACTGTTTGGAAAGTCGGTAAATTCGACAAAATCACGACATTGTAAGTTTGACAAAATCACCAAGACATTGTGATTTAGTTAAAACTCTAAAGTGTAACTTTTGCCAAAATCACAATGACACACCATGATTATGCTAAACTCACCATCAAATGTAGACTAAAAAACTATTAGAAATGAAGAGCCAAATCAAAGCAATATTATAAATGCATATTCCACTGAGATTCTATTGCAAATAAATGGGGTAATTCATAATTAAAGTAAACCAAAACACCTTTAGTAAATCTCTTAAAGTAACTCTAAACTCATAATAGTACATAAATAATACAGAGAAAAATTAATCAAGGCCATAAAATTTATACCAATTTGCCTAGTCTAGTTTAGCCTTGACATTCAAATATTGTTACAAGAAGAGCTAGAAATACATCTCAACATATAAGAACACTTCACTAAGAAGTTCTACAAAAAAAAGTTCATAGATAAAGAGAACCAACCTTGTCAATTTATAACTCGCTTCACTTTCAACAAAGATCAGTGAGCAGTGTTCTTATGGCAAGTCGGTGATTTGTGTCCATGTGAAAAATATCACAGATTCACAATGTTTAATATGGTTTTAGAAAATGGACGGTTTAAACAACAGATGCATTTGATCTACACAGTATGCTCTATATGATGATACTCAAGATTACGAAGAACAATCCTGGCAAAGATTTTTGCTTCGAGAGGCGCAGTTGCTGCGGCGGCTGCACTACGCAGAACTCTTGCTGCACCTGCTTTCTGCATGAGGCTGGCATGGTGCACAGCGTGTCGTCCACCAGGAATTGTAAACTGTAATAGAAAGAAAAACCACAAGTCAGAATCCAAACTCAATATAGATCAAGGTTTTAAATAACAGGTGCGGTCACATTTTGATCTTTGATGTTGTGGAGTATCGAGGTCAAATGTAGCCGATACAGCCTCAAATGTCATCACATTGTGGTTTCGGCAAATATCAAAACCATCACGCAGTGACCCACATTGTGATTGCAGACCTTTATTTAAAGCCCTAGTATAGATGAAAACCAAGCAGGTTGCTATAGTTACCTGGAGAAGAGCAAATGCTGCACAAGCTTTGAGTATAGACGATGGATTTCTTAGCATAGTAACAAATCTTCCAACTTCAGCACCACTGAGGAACAGTGAAAATAAAATCAGGTAAATTATCTTCGAAATAAAAAAATGATGTGAGGTTGATAGGGAAAATGTGATAGCAATGAAAGTAAGAACTATAAGAGCACAAGAATTCCCATGAATTTAGATATGTACGAGAGTGATCAGTCTAACATTTTCACTGAATGAATGAATGATGCATTCTGATACAGAAAAAAGTTAAACTAAAGAATAGCTTAATATCATTTCTTGCTAAGTATTTATTTCTTGGTCTAAGTTTTCGTTAAGTGTGGATTCGGAATAAAGATGATTGCTCAAAATTGTCAATGACGTGACTAATTCAGTACACAAAGATGACCAGAGAAAATTAAATTTGTATGTTCTATTGCATTGAAAATGTAAAACAGATTATTCTTTATGCCGAAACCAAGAATACCAAAAGTTCCGGCTGCTGTAAATGGCTTTCAATCATGAGAAAATATGACTAAATACGAGTTGGCTATGAAGCAGTGACACAAACACTGGACACGACATTAACACGACACTGGTAGTAATTTGAGAAGTACAAGTAATTGAATGTAATCATGTCACATGTCAGTGACAAAGCTACATAGTTAGAAAGGTACAACTTCATAATAAGAGCTACTTTGAGTGGCATTAGAAGGAAAGACAAACCTGCATCTCAGATGTCCGGCTTCTAGAATGCGAGCACTTTCAGTAACCTGTGCTAGTGCTGCAGGAGCTGACGATGAAGCGGCAGCTGCAAATGCTTGTTGATTAGAAAACATACGGACGAATGCTTCAATGTGTTTCAGAGCCATTCTTCTGGCTCCATCCAAGCCCACACTCTTAGAAACACTCTCTGACATGGTGCCGACTAAAGCAAATTCATCCATTCTGCAAAACACGTCGTGATACTCAAATAATATGTGTGAAGTGGTCTATCATATCAAGTTTAATCGGTTAAACACTACATTTCACAATTTTCAATTGCTTCTAATATTTATTTTACTGATGGGAGCTGGGAGAAAAAAGCAGTTATTTCTTCTCAGAACTGTGTAGATTTGATATTTGTGAATGAAATGTTGTATGTTATTGCAGAAGACAAAGTACTAATCCTTATTTATACTCATAGTAGACTCCTAATGCTGATTAAGGAAATAAATTATAATAAATGTGGAATAAATGTAATCTAAGTTGCTCCGAAATACTGTATGATATTTTAATATCATTTTCTTATATTCAAACACTCTCTGTCAAACTAAAGCCTACTTGGCTTTAACGGACTGCTAATTGTGATGAAGAGAAAACGGAAGCTAACTAGAGAGAATGCATTTCTGGTGACAGTGTTATGAAACTTTTCAGAATTTAAAATATTCGATCTATTATTAACATGCATTCTCAGAAACTTCCATAAGACTTCCTCTCAAAAACAAAATAAAAAAAACTTCCGTAAGACTTCTCTAATGTTAATTTTATAAGTAACAAAAACATAGGAAACACCGAAAGTAAACGCACCCTAAGTTTGTTACAAGCAAGTTTTTATCAAATTATTACCTCCCGTCAAACATGTAGGCCAGCGCCAGTGCCGCCATAAATCGTGCCATTTTTGACACTGATGAAGAGCAGAGCTCAACAAGTGCAGCTACTCCACCTTCCTCCACTATTCGTAAAGCATTACCAGGGTTGAAAGCAAGATTCCATAGTGCTCCTGCAGCCGTTTCATGAACATCCTGGAAGCGGAGAATGGTTTGGGTTTAATCAGAATTTGAAATGTATAAAATATTAAGATGGGAAAACTATGTACAGACGAAAAACAATGTAAAATGCTTGTTAGACAAGAAATACATAAGGTGACTGGAATGCCAGAAATTGCACACACTAGGATACACAGAATTATCCATTGGAGGCTAAAGTATATTAAAAAATAAAAAAACAAAGCATGTCCAGGTATCTGTATGGAAGCCTATTAATGCAACGAAAAGTACAACAGCACCAGCCCCCAAGACATGCTTTAGCATAATGGTTATACTTGTATGTATACCACCAATGTCATCAAGTGTGATATTCTTTTGATCATGTTATCACTCACAGATCAAGGAAAATAGCGGTTTATCAAATTGCAAGACACAAAAGTGATATAGTGCCTCTATAGCCACCATTTGACAACATTTTTCACTAAATAGCGCATTGCAGAACAATAATGATTTGTTCAAATTCCACAACCTATAGCCACTACTTACAACACTTTTTTTTTTATCAGATTACAGTTAGAAAGGGTTTAGTATATATGGTGACAATTTCTGACATTGCAATAACTAAAGTAAATTTTTATCATAACCTATAGAAGTTGCTTTCTCAAAAGCAAGAGGAAGATACTAACAACAGCTTAGCGGCTAGCAGAAATTTTAAGTTATGTCTGTTTAACCACTTGTAATAAACAACTATTATTAATACACAAACCCAAAAGAGAAAAAGGCTTGAAGAACACACCAATATAAGGGCATACAGCTACTACTCTACTATAGTCTAAAGCAACATTAAAAACTGCTAATAAGACTGGCGATGAACTAATCAATGCACGGAAATGGGATAATTTTCTGACATTGTCATGTGCTGTCTGACGTTGATCAAATAAACATATAGACATTGGACATCAAGAAAACAAATTACCTCTGCTTCGGATCGTGCCAGTGCAATCAGAGGTGCAACGCCTCCTTCTCGTCCAATGGCAATGCTGAGCAAACAAAGACCAACATAACTTAATGTTAATATATATGTTCGAATGAAAAAAATGAAATTGTCAATTATCACTTGGTTGTTCAGACTCAAATCTATATATTAGTCAAATAACACCAGAATGTTATAAATCTTCCATTAAAGTAAGGATGTATTAGAAAACAAGAAAGCGGGAAAAAAAATAACATACAAAAGGTGCGATGAACTAGATCATTTAGCTTATTAGAGAAACTGTGAAGTAAAGACCAGAAAAGGCTATCTACTTCTTTTTTCTATGTTTTTGGCAAAATCATTTAGTTGGATTGGAAACTATTTATGATGCTGTCAAGAGGAGAAAAAGAAAACCATGAGTAAATTCACAATAGAGACCAAAGAATATATATTAATCTAAATGATTACACTCAATGAACCTAAACACTATATTGGAAAAAAAGAATAATTACACATACAACACTTGCCTTCAAGTTTGGAGCATATAGATCATATGAATTATACTTATTGCACAAGAAGGAACGTCTCACAATTTAGTGAAGACATCTGCTAGTTGATAATTGATAGGAACCTCTACCTGATAGGATATTTTTCTCAATGAAATGATAGTCTATGTTTGGTCTTTCCACCACTGAAACACTTGACTGGGGGTGACAAGCAAAGCTTCTTACTTGGTTGTACTTGAGTTTTTTACATAATATCCCAAAAATCGAAGTTCAATCATAAGTTGATATAATCAAACTTGGGCAGCATTTAGCATTGACAGAGACTAGGTTGTGGAAATGTGATCGAACTAAAGTACAAGTACAACTGCACTTAAGTAGAATAAGACGAGTCTCGACCATTACCTATAACCTTTAGTCGAGAGTTAGCTCTCCGTCGAACTCCATCCAGAAATTGTCTATTTCGTAATAGGTTAGTCTTTGTATTTTCTTCCTCATTGGTTGCTAGTTTAGTTACATTTCCATTTCAAAACAATAAGAATGCAAAACTACAAATGAAAATCACATAAATTGATTCTGGAAATGCTAAAACTTTCTAGTATTTATAATAGAAAACGAACCATTTTAAATTGCTCAATAGCCCAACATTATCAATAAACCAAACAAAACAATCACCATCCCTTCCCATAAAAGTAACTGCATAAAGTCATAGTTTCCACTGCTACATTTAAGTTGTCAACAACTGTTCTTTCCAATGTGACTCTAGCGCATCCAAACTTGATTGAATCACTGAAAGACGTCATGCTTGCAACTAACCAAAATCCTTCATGCGGTGTTTCTTTATTCAGGTGAAAAAATTATTCTGATAGATTTTAGGTACTGGTTTACAGATATGTTAAGGCATATGGTGAACCCGAGTGTTTGAACTACACAATGAAGTCTGTTTTGTGTAGGCTTAATGCAATAAATGCAAATAATATAGCATAAGTAGAACAATATCAAAGATCCTAATCATTTTTTCAACACCCCATCATGCTGGAGTAGATAAATCATATGCACCATGCTATAGTTTATCGAGAACTCCTCAAGGACTTGGGAAAACATGTGTCAATTGATCATTTGAGCCAATAAAATTAGTGATTTCTACACATTGATGAAATGACAATCTATCTCAATATGCTTAGTTCTCTCATGGAATACTGAATCTGAGGCAATATGCAAAGCAACTTGATCATCACAAATGAGAGTCACCTCTGTAACCTCTCCAAATCTAAGTTCCGGAGTAACTGCTTGAGTCATGTGAGTTGCTATTCTGCTAGGCATGTGATCTAGCAACAGCATTCTGCTTCCTTCTTTTCCAAGAGATGAGGTAGCCCCCTAATGAGTATACAATACCCAAAACTGGATCTCCCGTCTGCAGGAGAGCTTTTCCAATCTACATGAGTATCCCTACCCCACAACTCAAGTATGACCATGGTTCTCATAAATGAAACCTTTTCTTTGAGCTTCCTTCATGCACTTCAAAATATGAATAACGACAACTCAATGTTCTTTATTAGGTTAGTTAAGAAATTGACTTACCACACTAACAGTGAATGAGATATATGGGCGAACGATAGTGAGGTAATTTAGTTTGCCTACTAATCTTCTACATCTTTCTGGATCTGAGAGTGGCTCCCCTTGATTTGGTAGAAGCTTGACATTGGGATACATAGCAGTGTCGGCAGGTTTAGCATTCATCAAACTTGTTTCCTCTAGAATGTCAATGACATGATTTCTTTGTGATATTGTAAGACCGTCCTTGGATTTTGCCACCTCTATCTTTTGTCTGAAAATGGTGACAAATATGTTGATTTATCTGAGCAATGCCATGATGGATCACTGCCTATAATGACAACATCGACAACATACAGAACAAAGTAAATGCCAACTATGGTTGAATGGCAATAGGAAACTGAGTGATCTGACTCACTTTTAATCACACCAAACTACTAAACAACATTGCTAAATCTTATAAATCATGCTCGAGGAGATTGTTTAAGGTCATATAGAGACATGCGTAAGCAGAAAAATAGCCTAGTAGACTCCCCTATAGCAACAAATCTAAGATGTTTCTCCATATAAACTTCTTCAATTAGATCCCAATGGAGGAAAGCATTCTTAATATCAAGTTGACGAAGAAGCTAATGCCGAATAGCAGCCATGGACAGGAACAAGCGAACAGATGTCATTTTCGATACTTGGAAAAAGGTATCTCCATAATCCAAGCCAGATACATGTGTATAGCATTTAGCAACTAGTCTTGTCACGACCAACTTTAATTGTAAAAACCAACTAACATCCCAAGTCCCACTGTTGTAAAACACACATTTCTTCAACCATAGCCTGTCCCCACCCAAGATCAAAAAGAGCTTCACCTGCAATTTAGGAATAGACACAGAAGAGAGGGCGGAAAGACAAGCAAAATGCATAGGTGACAGACGATGATAGCTCAAATTGACATAATGAAGAGCACGATTACGAGTAGACCTTATACCTTTTCTGAGTGCAATAGCAAGATCTAGTGTAGGTGTTAGGGCCGGAGAAGGCAGTAGAGTTGGAAGGGAATCCACGAGTGTTGTAGGTGGAGGCACAGTTACTAAGGGTGTAAGTTTCCGACAATGATGGACTTGTAAGTTGGAAGGAGCAAAGAGAAGGATTCGCTCGAACCTGAGGCATTACTGCAGAGTGTACTCAACAGTGACAGGAGGAATACTCAACAGTGACAGGAGGAATGCCACATCAGACGAGACCGTATAGCTTCGCAGATTGGGGGAATGACAACAATAACCCTTTCTGATTCGCAAACACATTGGAAGCAGCGGAAAGGGCTTCAAACACACCAGCATGCGCTCGGAAAGTTTTTTGCGAGCCAGAGCTTCAAGTTGCACTTGAAAGTGCATTAAGGGTTTGATGGCGGCGTAATTATGGGAATGGCTCAATTGGGAGATGCCGGTTCTGGTGGTGAGATCAGTTGTTAAAATTATCACTGGAACAAGGGCCAGCAGACGGCGGCAGCTGCTGTCATAGGCGCTTGACAGCTGAAAGACATATGGTGAAACCGTGTGTTTGAACTAGACAATGGAGTCTTTTTTTTATAGGCCTAAATGCTTAATGCATAATGATTGCTGTTTAGCGCCCCCCGCACAATGTTGCTCAAGCTGGAAAAAAGGCCTATCGGAACATAGAATCCGAGAGGTTCCGATACGTTTGTGCCATCGGAAATTATCTTCCGATATATGGGGAGGCTTCTTCCAGCAATGTGGGGGCCAATAGAGCAATTCCCAATAAATATAGGATCATTACAAAGATCCTAATCATATTTTCCCATTGACTGGTTGGCTACTCCAATAGTCCATCATATATGAAAGAGTTCTAAGAGAATGTCTCAACGATAAAGATTCACAAGAGCAATATTGTCAGAATGAAATATAAATGGAACTGTAAGGTACCTGTTGGCTTCAGAAACTGACAATCCCCATAGAGCACCAGCAGCCCTCTCTTGAAGTCCAGCGGAAGCATTAGAACAGGATTGAGCAAGAGTAACCTACATAAACCAACATGTAAAAGCATAAATATATGAACATTTTAGTCTCTACAATGTTAAATGCTATTGTAAACAAATTACATGAGATCCATAAAAAGATTGATTTTATTTTGGAAAAAGATAAATAATTTGAATTAACTTTCAATTTAGTCCTTAAAGCATCACTCTCTCTCCAATTTAGTCTCTAAAATATATAAAAATTATAAGAAATCCCTAAGCTATATGAAAATTCATCATGTTAGTCTCTAACATATTAATAGCAGGGACTAAGGAGACGCTTTTCATATACTAGAGGGAATACTTATTAGTTTATATACTTTAGAAAGAAAAAAGAAGTTAGCTAAGCAAGGCACAAAACATACCAAAGCTTGAACTCCACCAGCTGCTGCAATGGCCTCTCGATTTCTATCGTCAAATGACAAATTCCAAAGTGCACCAGCAGCTTCTTGCCTATAGAAATATGACAAAATGTGAAATCAACACAGGAACGAATGTAATATTTTTGCAGGTACAAGAGTACATGACAAAGACTAGAAGGAAAATTGTCAAGAACCAACTATCTCAAAAGCATAAGCTATGAATGATGTTATACTCCTATTAACATTTCACAACACACCCCTCGTGTAAGAACACTTTAGGATTGAAGTGGGGTTAATTCAAAGGTTGTGCGTCAATCTTTTTTATTTATAAGAATGAGAGTGACAAGGATTCAACTCTAAGCAATTGTCATAACCAATTGTATTGTTAGGTGAAACCACATGAATGGTTAACATTTCTAACATCAATGGACTTAGTGACAAACTTCAATTGTGCACGCAGGGACACAACTTGACTCAAAACCTACCAGCAATGTCCCTTAATCTTTTCATTTAATTGTTCCTCACTTGAACCAGTGTTGTCAATTGTGAATCACGGAAAATAGCGGTTTGTTCAAATTCCACTATGCTACAATGCCATAGCCACTATCTGACAAGTGACAACACTTGTGGAAAAACAGTGGTCCTTGGCAGAATATTAAACATAATTAACAAATAAGAAAGCCATCAAAGAACAAATATTATGATCCTTGTTTTTATGTATCAAATTATTAAGAGCATCATTGGCAAAATACATTTTCTACATGTTTCCTCTATCTCCCTTTTCTCGTATCCATCTAATTCCTATATTTTCAATAAAGGCATAAAAAAGTAATAGGGCAGTAAACCGACACAAATGTAAAAAACGAATAGAAGATTACCTGACACCCTCATGGGCAGAACGCGTAAGTTGAACAAGAGCCTCGAGAGCCCCTGCTTCTTGTCCAACAGCAGCATTGTTACTGTTGCTATCTCCATGAGCAGCTAGATTTGCCAATGCACGAGCAGCCTAGTGTTTAAGAGGAATAATATTATTTAACCCACACCAACTCAGAGTTACATTACCACAATGGACAGGACAATAATTACAATTATACACACAATGAGTAATGTCACCAAGAAATCATAATGCATAGGGAAGGAACAATAGAAGCACCTCTTAGCTACGGTAGATCACAAATAAGGAATGCATTTTATTATCCCGAATGCGGAGATGATCAATGACCAGAATGGACCACAATGTTGACCACATTTCCATCAAAATTGAAATGAAATGTTGAAAACGATCCCTTTTATCTCAATACAAACAAACACACATGTGCGCGCACACATAGACAGACACACACAAAAAATAAAAACTAATACCTTCACAAATGTAAAATGTGCGAAGTTCAATGATAGGAAAGCACAAGATAGAAATAACTCCACCGGAATTGGATAGCCATATTATAGAATGAATCCAAAAATCGAATAAGAATAATAAAGGGACTTGGGCATTTCTAAGCCTTACAACTTCCAAGTTAAGGAATAGAAGCTAAAAATCAATTCAACCATTTCTACAATATCTGTCCCACAAAAAACTCCCACGCAAAAAGGAAATAACAATTATTATCATTAACGAAGAAAAACAACTAATATGAGTCCAAATCTTCAATTGGCAGACATTATCAACCTAATAAAGTAGCTTCAAAGATTTTAGTAACAAAAATAGATGATACCCAAATTATAGAGAGTATTACTACCTGCTCTTGCACTCCCTCGAATTTGCAGTGACGAGCGAGCATCACTAGAGCATGTACACCTCCTGCTAACGCAACCTCTGTACTGCACTTGTCATCAGCAGCCAAATTAGCCAATGCACCGGCTGCACGTTCCTGAAAAAAAAAATCATTGTAAAACAACAACTTCTATTGTTGAACATATGAAGCAAGAAAGGCACCAAACACGATCACAATCATAAAATGAAGAAACTTACCAATACTCCATCTCCAGTAGAGGACCACTTGAATATAAGATCCACTAAAGCTTGTACTCCACCAGCTTCCGCAATGGCACCCTATGATGGAAGCCACTTCAGCTTTTACTTCAAACCGTACGCATTAAATTTCAAAAGAAAAATCAAATCAGATACAAAATCTAACCTTGTGCTCTTCTCCAACAGAGAGATTCCATAATCCTCCAGCAGCCTCTTCAGCCACCAGTTTGTTCATTGACCTAGCCAAACTAGCGAGGATCTCAATCCCGCCCTCTTCTGCAACCGCCTTGGCTACATTGGCATTCACGGACAAATTCGCAATAGCCTGTAAATTGAGAAGGTTCAGAGAATACATAAGCAGATATTCATCTGTCAAGGTTTTTCTTTAGTCAGATTTGTAAGCAAAACATTCAAAGACATCACACAGTGAACATAAACTGCACAATGGGTATGCATGCAAAAGGCATTGGCTATTGAGAGCTATGTAGCCCCGACACTTCAAATTGGAGGTGTGCCCGGTATCTCACACGACACCGACACAAGTTTACATTCAATTATTCCATTTTTTAAAATAATTATCGGTGTCACTGTGTCAGAGTCGTGTCAAGTGTCTATGCTTCATAGATCAAGAATACTAACAAATAAGTATCAGTTTTTCCAACAATATATACAAGTAAAAGTTATTAGAAATGGTCAGATGGACCAGACAAATACAAATGGAAAGAGAGAATACCTTAGCTGCCTCAGACTGAAGCCCTTCCCTGTATGATTTTGCAAGGCCAAGAAGGAGGCGTATGCCACCATCTCGCATAACTGCTTCAGCCCTTCCACAATCGATGCTAGCATTTTCATCGTCAATTACAACAAAAGTTGCAAGACCTGTGGCCGCTCTCTCCTGAACATCCTCTTGAGAACTCTGCATTAGACTAAGCAAGAGGGAGGCACCTTGTTCAACCCAGAAATTATCAAGACCTCCTTGTTGAGGGCTCTCAGCAGAACGCAAAAGTATATGGGATAGCATCCATTCAAGCCAAGGTATGATTTCATCAAGGCCCTTATCATTGTAAATCTTTGAAGTCCTCCAGTCCAAAAACACATTCTTTCCTCTATTTGTATTATCGGAAAATAAAGAAGCTAGTCCTTTAAAAATATCGGTTGATAGGGAAATCAACAACTTGTTCTTATATTTACTAGCAGAAAAGCTAGTCTCTTCTTCAAGGATAGGACAATTCAAAGCAATCAAAACCCTCAAACTTGGTGATGAGGATAACAATCTTGAAACAGCAGACGGACCGATATCAGTTCTTGAAACATCTAATCCAATCAGGTTAGGAAGCTTAAGATTCGTAACCACACTCCACTTCATACTTGGTGTCCCCGCAACAGAAAGGAAACGAACCGATTGCACATTTCCCAATGCAAGCTCGTCAACACTCAGGCAGTCGATGAACCCGACATCTGTCAACTTTGGGCAATAGTTAGCCAATGCATTAATAGCATCGGCATTCACATCCCTAATGCCCGAGAGCCTGAGTTTCATCAAACTTGGACAGCAATGAGCTATTGCTCTTATAGCATCACTAGTGACTTTATCACAAAAATCTGGTCCAAGCACAAGACTCTCAAGTAACTCATGCCGTGCTGCAACCACGGCAAGAGTTGCATCAGTCATCTTCCTGCAACCGTCACCGCTTACTTCGCGCAAATTCTTAGCTCGAAGATGAAGTAATGCATCAGCAGAATCCGCGCCACGAAACCTAAGCTTCTGAAGATGCACACATCTAGAAGCAAGTGAAGCTGCAACATTGGCATCAAACTTGTGCGAACGAAGATCCAAAGAACTCCACAAACACGGAGAGTTACCGAGAACCCTCCATGTCTTACAAGTTGCTGATAAACTAGCTCGATCGCGATAACTCAAACATGACAATAGCTGAATTACTGTATCATCAGGCAAACACCTCCAATCAACAACTCCTCCAACTTCCAAATCCGCTACCTCGTCTTGAATTTCCGGGCAACTCGAAACCGCATTTCCTTTGCCTTTTCTTGCCACTTTCCTCCTCACTCTACGGCTCATATTTCAAAAGAGTCACACCAAATTCAACACCTACACATTCAAACATAAAAACAAACAATCTCAATACCACTGAATCAATTCACTGAATTCACCAACAAAACAACCTCAAATTCACGAATCCCAAAACCATTCCAAAATCTAACACAACCCTTCAATATAAAACAACCCTGTCACCCTAAAAAACCCTAATCATACATCAAAATCAATCAAATTAAACACAAATAAACACTACTAAGAATCAAGAAAACAAAACAACCCAATTCAATATACAACAAAATAAACAAAACCCAGAATTTATATCAAGCTAAAAACACATAAAACCAATAAAAAAAATTGTCTTTATTTCTCAAACCTTGAGCTCAAGCTATATGGTTGAAACCGCAAATCAGATGCATTTAAAACGAATTGCAATGAAATCAATGAACAAAAGGGTAGTGAAAATCGAAGCTGGTTGAAAAGGGTGAAGAGAATTGAACCTAGACCCTAGAAAGGGTCAAGGTTATGAATGGAAAAGCTTCGAATGAAGAAGTGAAAGGGGTAAGGGGTGATTGGGATGCGGAAGATGGTTGATGAAGGGTAGAGAGAGAAAGAGAATGTACCTAGAGAGAGAGAGAGAATTACAGCATTAGGGACGAAGGAAGAAGAGAGAATGGGGAAGAATGAGAACAATAAACCTATATGAATGAAACTACAGCTCATAAAATCAGCAATTTTGTATCTATATATATTTTTTGGTATATACATTTTTGTGTATTTCTAGGCAATATCAACATTACGTTGGTCCGAGTTGAATGATATATCTAATCTTTTAAACAAGATTTCATATTCGAGTCTTGTAGATGAAAAAACGCGGTTGGAAGGAGAAATTCTATTAAATATGGTTGGTGAGATTTCTCAATAGAAACTAGACGATGATAAAGTCGGTGGATACATTATATGTTAGTCTTTATAGTTGAATGCAGAGAATAGTTTATGATTCTTTCGTGATCCATGACACAGAAGAGGAGATCCCGCTAAAGGTGGTTAGTTAGGGTTTTTTTTTTTTGAGTGGGTAGTTAGTTAGGTTTCTCGACAAAAATTAAACGGTAACAAATTTGGTGGACATTTTGCATCAATCACGGGATGACAAGAAAAAGTATATATTGGTCTTTATTGTTGAATACAAAGAATCGCATGGGATCCTTCCCTTGATCCATGACATGGGAGAGGAGATCCCGTTAAGGGTGGTTAGTTAGGTTTTTCAACAAAAATTTAACGACAAAGTTTGTGGATATTTTGCATCAGTAACAGGGTGACAAGAAAAAGTATAGATTGGTCTTTATTGTTGAATGCAAGGAATAGTTTGGGATCTTCCATTGATCTACGACACGATAGGAGAGATCTCACTATAAGTTAGGTTTCTCGAGAAGAATTAAACAATGACAAAGTTGGTAGATATTTTGCATCAATAACATGGGAAAAAATATTTGTCTTTATAGTTGAATGCGAAAAATAACATGAGATTTTTCGCTTAATCCACAACAAGAGATGTCAAGTTCACGTTTCTCATCTTTATCACGAGGTTAATGTGTGTTGATGCTAATACTACTAAAACAAGGTATCTCAAACCATGAAGTAGTATAGAGTGATGAATGATTTAATTATGAGTCAAAAAGATGAAGGATTTAGATTTAATTGATGGTATTATTGGTTTAGTAATTCAGTTTAGTTAGAATTAGTCTTATCTTTGTTTAATAGTTTGTTTAGAAACTTGCACTTGAAGTAACTAACTCAAGTTACTTGCATGTGAAGTAATAAGTTTGTTAGGAGTTTGTTTCAATTTTGTTACATCACTTGATGTGTATATACTTCATTACTCTTGTAAATAATCAGTTCAATTCATTCAATAAAATTACATAAGTCTTTTATTCATATCCTTCTCTCTCTCTCTCTCTCAAAACGATAGAAACCCTAGAATCCCAATTCCATCTTCTTCAATTGAACACAGTTTCAAGTGTTGGTTTCATTCAATCTTTATACGTTGTTCTATCAAATTGGTATAGCAAAGCCTGGTTCGTTTATTGTTGTTAGAGAATTCGTGAAGAATGACAACTCATAACAACAATATTCTTGCGCATCTACCCGTCTTTGAAGGCAAGAACTTTGATCAATGGATCATGAAGATGAAGGTGATCTTCAGGTTCCAAGATGTACTTGAAGTTGTGAATGAAGGCATATCAGCACTAGCAGCGAATGCAACTGATGTACAACAAACAACACATAAAGAATTGAAGAAAAAAGATGGTAAAGCTATGTTCTTGATGCATCAGAGTGTAAGCAATGAGATCTTTGAGAAGATCATGCATTATGAAAGTGCAAAGGAGACATGGGATGCACTGGAGAACTTGTATGCTGGGGATGGTAAACTGAAGAAAGTGAGGCTTCAAGCTTTGAGAAGACAGTATGAAGTATTGACAATTGAAGAAGATGAAACAGTTAGTCAATACTTTGATAAAGTAATCAATCTCACAAATCAAATGGCAAGGAATGGTGAAAATGTCACTGATGTAATGAAGGTTGAAAAGGTTCTTAGAACCTTAACATCAAGATTTGATCACATCGTGGTGGCTTTGGAAGAATCTAAGGATTTAGATTTTATGAAGATAGAAGAACTGCAAGCAAGTCTTGAAGCACACGAATTATGGTTGATTGATAGGAACAGAGAAAGAGGTAAAAGTGTATCATATGAGAAGAGAGGAAAATTCAAGAAAGGGAAGAAATCCTGGAATAATCAATCTCATAAGGATGGTGAAGGTTCTAACAAGAATCAAGGAAAGAATGATGCAACAAAGTCTGATCAGAAGAAGATGAAAGATAAGAGGGATATTCAATGCTATAATTGTCAGAAGATGGGACATTATGCATTTGAATGTAGATCAAAGAGAGTGCCAAGGAACAAAGATGAGGCACAATTTGCTCAGTATGAAGGTTCTGATTCTGAAGAAGTACTCTTGATGGCAACGATCAAGGAGGAAGAAGAGAGGAGTGATGAATGGTACTTGGACACTGAGTGTTCAAATCATATGATACGCAAGAAATCTTGGTTTTCTGAATTAGATGATTCAGTCAATAGAAAAATAAGATTTGTAAACAATAGTATAGTTTGTGCAACTGGTATTGGGAAAGAACTGATTCATAGAAGGATGGCAAAAAAGCTTGCATCACTGATGTGTTGTATGTACCAAACATGAGAAGCAATCTCATTAGTATTGGTCAGTTACTGCAAAAAGGTTACACTATGAAGGTGGAGACACAAACTATAAAGGTGTTTGATAGCAAGAATAGGTTGATTCTGAAAGCTTCTCTGTCAAAGCAAAGAACTTTCAAAATCAACATCAGTGTTATTGAAGATAAATGTCTGCTATTAGAAGTTAAAAGTGAAAACTGGTTATGGCATCAAAGATATGGGCATATCAATTTCAAGGACTTGAATATGCTTAGTGAGAAGAAAATGGTGCAAGGTTTACCAAAGATAAAGCTGCCTAATGAAGTATATGATATGTGTTGCACTGGAAAGCAAACAAGAAATTCATACAATGCAATAGTACCATTCAATGCAACTAGAAAACTTGAGATAATTCATTCTGATGTATGTGGACCTTTTGAAGTGAAATCAGTAGGGGGAAATAGTTATTTTGTGACATTCATAGATGAATTTACTAGAAAGTTATGAATTTACTTATTGGCTAAGAAAGATGAAGTATTTGGTGTGTTTAAGAAGTTTAGACTGCTAGTTCAAAATGAAAGTGGTGAAATGATTAGTAGGCTAAGAACTGATGGAGGAGGTAAGTATACTTCTAATGAGTTCAATGATTTTTGCTCATCAAATGGCATAAATCATGAAGTTACTGCATTATACACACCTCAACACAATGGAAGCTCAGAGAGAAAGAATAGAACATTGGTAAATATGATAAGAAGCATGTTGAAGCAAAAGCAGATGCCTCATTATTTATGGGGAGAAGCAGCTGCTACTGCAGCATATCTCATCAATAGAAGTCCCACAAAGAAGCTGCAAGACAAAACACCAGAAGAAGTATGGTGTGGAGTAAAACCAAGTGTTCAACATCTGAAGATTTTTGGCTCATTGTGTTTCCAACATGTACCTGATCAACTGAGAAGAAAACTAGATGATAAATCTCAGGTAGTGATTATGGTTGGATATCACTCAACTGGTGCCTACAAACTATATGATCCAAATAGTAAGAAAATAGTATTCAACAAAGATGTGAAGTTTGATGAAATAGAGTGCTGGAACCAGAAAGACAAGGCATCAAATAACTTTGACAGTCACTTCTATCTATCTGATTCAGAAACAAAAGATGTTGAGACTGAAGAACAAGAAGAAATAATTGGTGATATAGATGAAGGAAGTGCAGGTGTTGTTAATAGGCCAACAAGGAATACTCAACCACTAGTCAGGTTGAGAGATTTTGAGAGATTTCCTGATCAAACAGTCACAGATGAAGGTGATATTGTGCAATCAGCTATGCTTGTTGAAGCTGAACCAGTATCTTTTGAAGAAGCTCTTAAACAAAATCACTGGAACAAAGCAATGATTGAAGAACTAGACTCCATAGAAAAGAATGATACTTGGATATTAGTTCAATTACCTATTGATAAGAAATGCATTGATGTAAAGTGAGTTTTCAAGACAAAACTGAAGCCAGATGGTCAAGTTGCAAAATACAAGGCCAGGCTAATTGCAAGAGGATTCCTACAGAAGTATGGTCAAGATTACTATGAAGTATATGCTCCAGTGGCAAGGATGGAAACAATCAGATTGATTGTTGCTATAGCAGTCAAGAACAACTAGTCAATGTACCAGTTAGATGTGAAATCAGCATTTCTCAATGGTGAGCTTGAAGAAGAAGTATATGTGAATCAACCACCAGAATTTGAGATAAAGGGAAAGGAGGAGTATGTATATAAGCTTGAGAAAGCTCTGTATGGTTTAAAGCAAGCTCCAAGAGCTTGGAATAAGAAAATAGATAGTTTTTTTATTCAGCAAGGGTTCCTGAAATGTGTAACTGAACATGAAATTTACTGCAGAAACACCACTAATAAGCTCATTATATGCTTATATGCGGATGACATGATAGTTACTGGAAATGATGAAGAAGAAATGAAGGCTTTTAAGAAGAAGTTTGAGATGTCTGATCTAGGCAATCTCACATATTTTCTGGGAATTGAGTTTGAAATGAATTCACAAGGAGTTCTGATTCATCAAAGGAAATATGCACAAGATGTTTTGAAGAGGTTCAATATGTTGAATTGCAAACCAATATCAACTCCAGTTGACACAAGAGTGAAGTTATCTCTGGTAAATGATGAGAAAGAAGTGAATCCAACTTTATTCAAGCAAATTGTGGGTTCATTGAGGTATCTGTGCCATACAAGACCTGATATAGCATATGGTGTAGGTTTGATCAGCAGGTACATGGTGAAAGAGGATGCTGAGATATGTAAAGGGTACTAGCAGTTATGGTATCCAATACTTTAAGAATCAAAGTGATGAACTTATAGGCTACTCAGACTCTGATTGGAGTGGAGATAAAGATGACAGGAAAAACACTGCAGCTTATGTGCTCATGTTTGGAAATACAACTTTTTCATTGAGTTCTAAGAAGGAATCAGTGGTTGCATTATCTTCCTGTGAAGCAGAATACATTGCAGCCTCCATGACAGCATGCCAAGCTCAATGGATCAGCATGCTACTGATGGAATTGCAACTGGTGAAGGATGAGAAGATGGAGCTCATAATTAATAGCAAATCTGCTATAGACTTGGGAAAACATCCAGTAGCACATGGCAGGAGTAAGCATATTGAAACCAAATTCCATTTTCTAAGAGACCAGGTGAAAATGGAAAGTTGGAGATAAAGCACTACAAAACAGATGAGCAGATAGCAGACCTGCTCACAAAGCCATTGAAGCTAAGCAACTTTGATTACTTGAAGAAGAAGTTAGGAATGGCTGAAACATCTAACTAAATGAATTAAGGAGTATTGGTTTAGTAATTCAGTTTAGTTAGAAATTAGTCTTATCTTTGTTTAGTAGTTTGTTTAGAAACTTGCACTTGAAGTAATTAACTCAAGTTACTTGCATGTGAAGTAATAAGTTTGTTAGGAGTTTGTTTCTATTTTGTTACATCACTTGATGTATATATACTTCATTACTCTTGTAAATAACCAGTTCAATTCATTCAATAAAATTACACAAGTCTTTTATTCATATCCCTCTCTCTCTCTCAAAACGATAGAAACCCTAGAATCCCAATTCCATCTTCTTCAATTGAACACAGTTTCAAATGTTGGTTTCATTCAATCTTTATATGTTGTTCCATCAGGTATGACCAAATATTAATGTAATAAACTTATTTGGTATTTATTAAATATACCAAATAGGCAATAAAATAAAATTTATAAAATTTATGAATTAACTATTATCGTATCAATATGGGTCATAAGTAGTTTTTTATATCCATATTATGTCATTAAAGTATAGCGGTACTAAATGCTAAGTAAATTGGCAAAATAAAAATAAGAGAAATATGATAAGAGTTTGTAACATCAAACAAACCTTGAATTGAATTGAAAAGTGTGACACTTGAAGCTAACGATGCTAAAGACTAATCATTGAGGCATGAGGCATGTTCAATGAGATGTTATTGTTAGCCTTCTAGATAGTGTCAATAAATGATTTGAATTCACACCCAAACGACACTGATCTAGGGTTTATGCATGTATGATATTATATGATGAATAATGAAGACTTACATAAATTATCAGCAATCTCCATAATATGCAACTTCTTTTGAAAAGCAAAAACACAAACACTTCATATTTAAACGTACTTAACTTGGAGCACAAATGAGATGGGTGATCTCTTAAAAATTCTTTTTAGAAACCTTCAAGATAGGTCAGGGTGTTCTAAATGTTATCAAAGTGGGTCATCTCTCAGTATATTATTGTTTAGCAACACATAAAATAAAAATGGTAGCCACATGATACTTAAAGTTGATGATGGCAGAAAGTAATCTTTATAAGAACCAATTTGATCTAGTCACAATAACTCACCTTAGATTTTGATGATAACAAAGCAAGCAAAGAAAATGAACATCATTGTCTAATGTTCTATTTGCAAAGGAATAATTTGTCTATTAATTATGGCTTTTTTTGTGCAGAATTCAAGCCTTTCAACAAATCTAAACAAGATAGCTAAACACAAGATTAATAGAAGATTCAAGGAATCCATAATATCATATGCACATTACTCGTCCGAGTATGAACATAAAGAAGGTGGTTTACAAGCTCAAGACAAGTTGATCAGTCTAAGCAACATGTTCTTTGCTCAATGCAAAATCATGAATTAATGAGCCAAATCATTGTATGTGCCTAAGCAAACCTCTGATCATAAGAACCCAAGGAAATTAGATAAATTGTTTGGACATGACGATCTTCTGGACAACCTAAACTCAACAAAGTGAAGACCAAATATTTGGCTTGAGCAATCCTCAGGATGATCCTCAATGACACAAACCAAGCAATCATCTAGACTGAACTGAAGATTAAATCTCAAAAGCATGAAGTGTTCATCCTAAAAGATCCTCTAAAGTATAATGATGTGAATCTCTAAAAACCTGATGAGTCGATAAATTAGTATTTTTAATATGTTATTTGAGTTTATTATATTTAGATTTGATTTAGTTTTATTTAAATATTATTTCCTTTTTGAGCTATTTTACTTCAATTGCAAAATATTATATTTCAGGAACGAATATCTGAAGATTCAGTCTTGGAGCAAAAGA
>Ga0228711_1000217_pt1 | contig 59473 bp, 41 predicted proteins | sample MedpolnodulmetaG_2_FD_177996 | JGI IMG/M metagenome (GOLD analysis project Ga0228711, IMG submission 177996) | Root nodule microbial communities from Medicago polymorpha collected in Santa Monica, California, United States - brown nodules | ecosystem: Host-associated > Plants > Roots > Nodule... | reverse complement strand
CACTTTAACTAAAAAAAAAAAAAACACAATTATAAAAAGAGTTTCCTTAACAAGGTCTTGAACCAGTGATTAAAGAATTTATAAATAGAAAAATTATCATAAAAATATAAGGTGCTACTTTTTATAAAGTAATAATAATAATTACACAATATTTTTATTAAATTTTATTTGTTTTAGTTACTTAATCAATGCCTTCAGAACATATAGTTTAACATTCTCTTTTATAAAAAATATACACTATCATTTTTGAGACTTTGTTGCAACATTGTTTAGTATAATTTGTAAAAACTTTAACTATATTCATTTTCTTTTTTTGAGGTCTATATACTTTTTCTTAGTTTTACTTGTTAAAAGAGGATAAGATATTCTTGAAATTAACAATTTACTTAAATTTGTAGAAACTATTAAAAATGTCAATTTATTTTAGGTCTTATTAACGAGTATTTTGGGAACATTCTTTGAGCATTCGATAACAAACAATTATTCTTTAAAAAATTTAAATATTTCCATTTGCAATACATTTAATACACATATTTTCGTAAATATTGAACATTCATGGTCCTTAAAGAATGCTCTAGAACACTTGCTAACATTTCTTCTTTTGGAGAATGTTAATGAGTGTTCTTGGAGCATTGATTAAAATGATGAAAGAGGTAAGTTTGCATCAAAAAATGGTGTAATTATTGCTAAGACAAAAGTAAAAACTTAAATTTTAAAGACAAATTTTTTATAAATGGATTCTTTAACCAATACACTTAGAACACTGATTAGCAAGACCTTTTTTTTTGTTCAAGTAGCCTAGTAGCTAGAGCTCACACATTTTAAACGGGAAAAATGGAGTGTCCAGGGTTCGAACCCAACCACTACGTATAATATGCAATATCCCTACCAACTGAGCTAAACTCACGGGGATAACAAGACCATTCTTTTATTAGAGGCCAAAAGCAATCCAATTTTGAAGAAAAATATCAACTTATTTTCATTAATTTTTTTTTAGTTTGAAATGGACCATCCGTATCTAACATTTTAGAATAAAAATTCTTATATTGTTTAAAAAAAGAAATAAACCAATTATTTATTTCCTATATAACCCGAATCTGCGGTTGAGATAGCGTTTATTTGCAGAAAGAAGTGAAGAATGACGTTGAAGGTGTTTACAGCAACAGTTTCAAACTTTGATTCTGTTTTTGAGAAGTTTCGATCAGAGATTCCTCAACACAAAGCCAACCTCATTCTCTTCTTGGCTGATAATGACCCTTCTACCTCTCTCAGCTGGTGCCCTGGTATTTTTTTTTATTGTTTGATTGTTTTTTATCTGACCCAGATGAAATTTTTGATGGTTTTATCTGTTTTGTTGTGAATTTCATGGTAAAAACTTGATTTTGAAATATGTAAGTTGATACTGTATCTGATTTGATGGATTGTTTGGTAATATTAGTCAGGATTATTTGATTACATATACTGTAGCATCAACACTTGATTGAAGGTATTTGGTGTCCGACACATGTCAGTGTCGGATAACCTCTTTAGCACCGACGCTTCTGATTGAGCATCATCCTTCATTCTGAATTGCTCATACCGATGAACCACCAGAGGATTTGCATGTGTCCGGACATGTCCGACACATGTGATTATATTGAACTATATCATTGTCTCCATATTTTGTCAGTGTCGATGTGTCAGTGTCTGTTTCGCGCTATACACTCTTTCGCGCTATAAACTCATTGGATTAGGCATGTCCCACACCGACACATATAATTACACTGAATTATGTGATTTTCTCAAATTATTAGCGATATCAGTGTCCGTGTCCGTATCCGTGCTTCGTAGTTTCGTGTCCATTGTCCATGTATGTGCCTGTGTGCTTCAAGTCTGATACTTACATGACAACACATGTGATTACATTCAATTATTTAATTATTCTCAAATTTTTATTTTTGTTGATGTGTCGGTGTTGTTGTATGTGTCTGTATTGGTGTTTCATAGATTACATAGCATTATGAAGACACAAAATTTGGAAAAAATTTGAGAAAAGAAGAATTAGATTCTGAAATTACTTTTGATAAAGGATTCGTTAAGGGAGTAGAAGTTTAAATTAATCCTCTATAGAAAGGGAAAAAAAGCTAAGTGAATGTTTGGAAATAGGATAAGTTTGACAAAATCCCGTTGCTTCTGTGAAGGTCTAGAGCTTTTGCCAAAGTCACATGGTATGTGGTGATTCTGCCAAACTCATCACTAATACAGACATGGACTAAGCCCGTGTTAGGAACCTCGCTGGCCATGCAATTCTTGTGTTTCAATGCGTTTTTTCACTGTTAAAACCAAAAGCTCAAATACATAGGTTCTTCCTCACCGCGAGTCTCTACTGTGATTTTGCTAGCCACACCACAGTACCGAACATAGGCTAAAATTTATTTGATCTCTGAAATGAAAAGTATGTTATAAACTTATAAATATTAGGTTTTTATATTAAGCCTAACTCAATTATCAACGTAACAAATCCAATTGTGCTGGATAGACAAAATGAGATGTATTGGGAAATATCCAAGTTCAACCTGGAAAAGAGATAAGACTTGAAAAAGTTAATAAAAGATGTATGCGTGTGTGTTAGGGAAGAAGAAATATCTACATCTGCTGTTATATATTTCTGTTTTAGTTGTGTTAATCACCTGTGGATGTTCTATACATTTGATTAACAGTTTGTGTAGCATGGACTTCTCCAGTTTATGAAAATCCATGATGAATATGACTATTTTTGACCTTATGTTTTTCATGATATGTACTCTTTGTTTTGTTAGACTGTGTGAGAGCTGAGCCAGTGATCTACAAGAAGCTGGAAGCTTCACCCAATGAAATTGCACTTTTGAAAGCTTATGTTGGAGATAGACCAACATGGAGGAACCCACACCATCCATGGAGGGTGGATCCTAAGTTCAAGCTCACTGGTGTGCCAACGTTGATCCATTGGGAGAATGATGCAGTCAAAGGTCGCCTCGAGGATCATGAAGCTCACATTGAAAACAAAATTGAAGCTCTTGTTGCTGACAAATGATTGTCTTTGTGTCTCAGATAATTGTTATCAGCATGTACTTTAAACTTTGTGGTGAATACTGATGGTCACAAGCGAAGGCTTGAATAAAGAAGATATTTGTTTGTTCTTACCGTGTTTTGAATTTTGAGCATCATAAATGTGATTTTTAATCCTATATTATGTCGAGTTTGCTGTGTATTTAATCTTTGTCAACCAAAGTTTGAAGTTACTCTAGTCAGTAGTAACTTAAACCGCAATACATGCCCATGTGATATGACATAAATTTGTAAATATCCTTTGGAATTCTGATTACTCTAAAGAAGTTCTGTGATATAAAACTATCATAAACTCTCTTCTTCTGATTTTCTGGGATTCAGGTTAGATGTCGCTTAAAAAGAAAGACATATTGATTATGATTTTCATCTTTATAAATCGTTCGTACTCTTCAAGATTAACCATCTTGATCTTTTGTTGGAGTGTTCTTCACATTCATTGACCCCTGCTTCAAAATCTGTGTGCATGCACCTTTCTACAAGTCTCACTTGAAATGATGTTGTTTCTATTCCCTATGGGTTTGGGGTAAATTACTTGGAAAATACGCTTGGGGGGCCAGACTCAGAGCTTGTACTGGAGTGCATAAGTAAATCAAGTACGAAACGAGTGAAGGACAGCAACCTCGTCTTGCTTCTAGTGAAGCGTATAAGAACACACAACTCGTATAGCTCGCAATAGCTAGCCTACTTATCGCTTTTTTTTATCCATCGCTTCACATTTTCATAGGAGCACTAACGAAGCCGTATAAGTGCACACAACTCATTCAGGTTGCAACAGCAGTCTACTCATCGCTTTTATTGTTTACAACAGAGCCTTAACAAAGTCAAGAATATCTTCCATAAGAGTGGTCGGTCTCTATCAACTTCTTGAGTATGCAAAGGTTTGTTATATATAGAGCAAAAGTTCAAATAGGTGCTCGACAAAAAAAAAAAAAAACTAGTGAATGTTTTAAATCAGAACAAGTTTAACAAAATCATTGCAGAAATATGATTTTATTGAAGGTTTTAAGTGTAGCTTTTGTCAAAATTATTGTGACATGCTGTGATTTTGCAAAATTTACCATAAAATTCAAACATAGACTAAACCTTTCTTGCGATCCAATGCGTTTACCAAAACCTTCAAGCTTCTCCCTCACCGCAAGTCTCCCCCGCGATTTTGCGAGCTGCATCACATTATCAAACATAGGCTTAAACTTATTTGATCTCTGAAATGAAAAGTACGTAATAAATATTATGTTTTTATATTATGCGTAACTCACCAACTTATTAACACACTAAATCCAATTGTGCACGATAGACGTATTGAAGTGTATTGGGAAATATCTAAGTTCCATCTTGACAACATATATGACTTTTGAAAAAGTTAATAAAGAGTGGTGATAAAATTGGTGTCTGATTATAAAAACAAGCTTTCTCCCATTTAAAAGACACATCATTTGTAACCCCACAATTCCATTCAGGATTTTTCTTTTGCAATTTTAGTTTCATTTATGCGATTTTATACTTCGTTTACTGGATTATGTATTCGATTTCAAGTAGGAAGTAGTGGTTTTCTTTGTATTCAAATTACAAACATTAAAGTTGGGAAGTGAGAGGGTAGTTAGGGCCTGGAACAAATTTTCGATCTCCAATAGCAACGACATAATGACGGAAATGGTTACAAAAGGAGACTAATCAAAGCAAAATAACCTTTTAATCGTTGATCTACAGATCCTCATGGATCCTCATGAACTCGAGATATAATTTCACGTCTTCTAACGGCTACTTTTGTCATCAGTTTCTCCCTTGTACACTTAAATTTGCAACACCACTGGCCACAACCTAGCGTCCAGCCACTGTTTAGTCCCACACTTACCTGACCATGGCGCAAAATGCTGTTTTTGACTACCTAGATTTTGCCTTGCAGACCAAAAAGGATAAACAAAAATAAACAAACAGAAAATCTTCAGAAGTAGCAACATAAAACCCACATCATAAAATATAAAACCCACAATTTTGTAACCAAATAGTAGGATATTTAAGACTCTAATTCACATCATACCCTACGAAGCACAAACTTCTACACGGACATCTGACATAACACAGATACAGACACGTCAACACCTTCAATGCCAAAAGCAAAGGATACCGCCGCCGCTATATATTAGTTTGTCAATAAAAATCTAAATTGTTAATCAAAATACATGCATGTAAATCTAACGTGAACAATTTATTTCATTCAAAAAAGTTCTAAAACAATATAGTGTAGTATTTGACCTTCATTTATCCATCTACCATTGAAAAAGCTAAAAATGTTGTAATCAATTTTAATGTTTATATTTCCTAATTGATCAACATTTCTCAACATATATTTAACTCTTGTATCTACGGTGTGCGGAAGCAAAAAAGAAAAAAGAAGTTTCAGACATTTGTCTTAGTTGTTGTCTTGTAAGAGTTTTATATATGTGTTGGACACCAATCTAAGAAATGTCGAAGTAAAGAAAAAAATAGGAGTGTCATACAATGTCATAGGAGTGTCAGACACTATGATAATTGTAATACTAGAGTTTTTAGTTTCTTCAAAAAAAAAATACGAGTTGTTCGTGCTTCCTAGATCAAACCATGCTCTCCGAATTAAAAAAAAAAAAAAGGATCAAACACATGACCCCAAAAGATTCAAATATATAAATATAAATTCCCAAAAAGTAGAATCATGACATAAAATATGAACTGTAATATCGTAGAATTTAAGAAAATAAATAAAATCTTAAGTTATCTAGCTAGTTGACAGATTTCTCTAGGAAAGAATATTCTTGTTACAAGGCCTCCACACTTCAAGTTGAAAGCATATTTCACCTTAATCATTATATGATGTAACCTTTGCTGATGGTGAGTTTTGAAGCAAAAAGTCCACTACTCCATCAGGAACGAATGCTTGTTGGTCCAAAGAAAATTCGGTAGCTTCTTTCTCAGTCATTGAAGATTTCAGTTTCATGTATAATGGACATGAAAGCAGTTCCATTTTTACTTGTAGTGACTCCAAGTTACACAAGGAAGTGAGCTTAACCTTTGATAAATCAGGAACAAAGGAGAGAACCTATTCAATGAAGGATGATGGTGAATTAGGATGAATAGTCATAGTTTTTTTAGCAAAATTTAGGAATAAATAAATAAGAAAAGAAGCAACATGAGAATAATACCTGAAGAGTATTAGAAGAGACTTTCAATGATTTAATATTAACAAGGTCTTGCAGCCAGCTGAGTAGGACTGCAGATTCCTCTTCAACCGAGCTATGGCAATCGACGACGACATCAATGTAAAAGTGTTTAATAGAACAAAGATGGTTCTGGCAAAGATTTCGATACATAGTACCGTCAAAAGCAAAGCTACATAGACTCGGAGCAGCAAACTTGCATTCGTAACGATCATCATGATAATTTTGAAAATATCCCCATCCATGAATAGTTAAGTTCACAAGCGTGCTACTTGATATGTAGAGAACTTGTGCATCCAAAAGTTGACAATATTCAACCGTCAAAGTATTCAATTTGTTAAAGGTTGAGAAGGGTTCAGCGCAACCATCATCGCCAGCGCCAAAGTAGAAGTAACTTAGAGTCAAGGTGGTTAGTGCAGGCAAATTTAGAGAATTTGGAAATAATATTTTCCAAGGTTGAATACGAGGGTGAACAGAAAGGTGAAGAGAAGTTAAAGTTTGAGATGAAAATAAGCAAGACGGAGATTGTTGAATATGAAAAGTGATATAGGTTTGTAGCCGCTGGACATTATGTGAAACAGCATATTCTATAAGACTTTCGAGTATCTCGGGTTCAACAAAATCTTCTTCCTCCGTAAACTCGAGTGTATGCAGTGCAGTTGAATCATCACGAAGAGAGAAAACTTGAGACACAAAATTGTTGAAACTGTCTAGATATTGGAAGGGGTCGGAATTGAATATAAGGGTTGGAAGATGCTTTGGGAGATGGTACCATCTTTTTGAGAGTATGCAAGTTTGAAAAGCATCTTTGGTGTTCAAAAAGGATAGAATATGAAGTATAATGGAATCTGGTAAATCGCTGAATTTGTCGTTGTTTTCATGGTTTCTATATTTTTGGCTTCCACGATTCATCATTGCACAATTTCTGAGAAGTGATAAGCAAGTCTAGGGCAAGGTTTGAAGACTTTGGTTATACGCAGTCCCTATTTATATATGCAATCGTTGTTTAAATAAGTAACAACTTTCCCTAAAAAAAATAACAACTTATCTATCAACTAATAAGTAACAACTTATCAATCAATTAACAACTGGTCTACACAGAGCTTCCCTTTTGGGGTTGACCTAGTCTATTTTATTTCTCCTTTCGTAAGCAAACAAAAATTTCTCTCTATCTTATTTTATTTTTTTAGTAACTGTTGTGGTGATTTTCGGAGATCAAGCTATTGATTAGCGTTGACTCCTAAAAATAGGATTCACCACCGATCTTTAATTTTTCCAAGGGAAGAGGAAAAGTTCGAATAAAACCCACAATTAAAATAAGAGATTTAAGGTTCGGGGGTTAGTTACGTAAATGGAAGGTATTAACACGAAAAAAGGAATGTTTTATTATTTTTTGTTTTATTAAGAATTTAATCGAAAGGCGAATACTTTGAACGTGATCGAGATGGGGATCTCGCGTTTCGCATTCGAGGAAGCGTCGGGTGTCTACCCAAGTTTTCCTTTTTCGATTGATTAAACTCATAATATTTATTTTAGTGTTTTTTGGTTTTGAATTATAAATAAAGTTATTCTAAATAAACGAGATTTTAAAAAACGAAAGCCGGACCACTTATGTTCTAAAAAACTCAAGGATTAAAGAGATGTACATTCAATTAACCCTCTAAAAAAATATTTGTTTTGAGAACGAGTTTTAAAATGATTAAGTTGTACAACTTGTGTCCTGACAACTCGAGGATTAAAGAGATGCACATCCAATCAACCCTCTTAAAGAAGTTTCTTTAACTTATATTTCAATTTTATCATTATTTAGAACACTTAAATTTTTTTAATGTTGCATTCAGTTAGTTGTGGAAACAATACGTTGGATTAGAGAAGAAAAATACAAGAATCAAGTGATATGGTAATGAGAAAAAAGGGTTATCTTTTTTTGGTAGTGAAAAAAATAAGGGTTAATTCTAAAACAAATTGCCAGTGAATACATTCATATGCTTTTAGTTTTATTTTTACTTTTGTCAAAAAAAAAAAGTTTTATTTTTACTTAGTTTTAAAGATGCTGGTATTCTAGAGGCCGACCCCTCTTTTTAGTTAATTTAGACTACCCATAATGCTAGTTTATAATTATATTTGTAAGTAGAAACATAAATTATTTATGAGTTAATCAATCAACATAGTAGTCATTAGTTCGGTCAGTTTTGAAATTAAAGCATGAAAAAATATATCTAGCAATATGATGTTCATCGTTTATAACACATCTATTGGAGGTATATAATTAAAACAAATAACTGATAGCAAGGTTATATAATAAAAGTATGAGATGGAAGAGGTGATTCGTTACCCAAAGAGAAACTCCTTGCTACAGCCTTTCTTCTTTTAAAATGCTCATAAATCTCTAATTTAACACTTAAGAAAATATATTTCTTTCAAACTCTTTTCGTTCCTTTCTCTCTAAAGCTTCCTTGATTTTTTTTTTGTTTTTTTCTATCTCTCCAAAACTCCTCCTATTTATAGAAGTTGGGACACTTGGAGCTCAAGCCAAAATTAAAGCTTGGAGATCAAGTTTAAAACTATTGGAAGAAAGTTGGTTTGTGATGTCATCTTGGCTGGTTTTGATGATGTCATCTTAGTTGGCGAATGTTCCAGAGAGCGCTATGGAGAATAATAAAAAGAATAAAAGTAAAAAGGTTTTTTTTTAAGAAAAAAGGACATAAAATGAAATAACTAAACAAATAAAAAAAGGGGACAAAAAACGAAAAAAAATGAGGTATTTTAAAATATCTCTTAGCCGAAATTTTTTCTGAAAAGGAAAAATTATTCCGGGCCAAGAGACATGTGAAATGGAATCTTAGGTCAAAAATTGGGGTATGACACCCAAGAACAAGCCACCCTAGCTAAAGTATGAGCAACCATGTTCGCTTGTCTCCTAACAAACTTCACCTCGAAGTTGGAATGTAAAGATAAGTGATAAATAATACTATAAATAATAGCATAAAATTTCGAATCACCATGGCCTTGCGACGTTAGAGCTTGCACTAGAGTAGCTGAGTCGGACTCAAAGACAACCCGGTCCCATCTCTTCACATAAGCAAAGTGAATGGCATCGAGTAAGGCTACTGCCTCCCCCTCCAAGACTGTCATATTTTCCCGCTACCATTTTGTTTGAGCCTGAATAAATTGTACACGAGAGTCCCTAACACAACACGCAAATGATAAAATATGGTTACGGTCATGCGCGGTTTCACATTGCACTTCAACCACGTCTCGCGCGGTTTCTCCCAAACTGAGCTGCTACCTTGCACTCTATTCTGCCCGTGTTGCACAACCAAGGGTGAGGGATGTTTATGAACCTCTTGCCATTGATGCCATACATCTAGAGCTATCCTTCCAATGCTTGTTGAAGTATGATAAACGTCATTCCAAATAACATCATTACATGCAGCCCAAATTTGCCAAAGAACTAAAGCCACACGACCAGCAATGTCTCAGCTTTCTGAACAACATATGTCAAAAACAAAATCCGCCAAAATGATCTCAACTCCAACTCGCGTTTGCAGCACAGTCGAAAGCCCTACCCAGTATCAACTCTCCCGCGCCATCGTACAACCAACAAAAGCATGTCAATCATCCTCAACAGCCGTATCACACCAGGGACAGATCACCTCACATTGTAAATGTCGTGATTGTAATCGAAGACGCGTCGAAACACACCCCTTACAAATCCGCCATAACAAATTACGTGCTTTATGAGGGGAATTCACCTTCCAGATTCGATATCACTCTCCTTTGACATGAAACCGATCAGTGTGTAACAACTCCATCATAGCCAGTCTTTACAATATACCTCCCGTTACGTTCCATCATCCAAGTTATACTATCATTCTGAACTTCCGCAAACAGTGGTGTGTCGAGAATAGCTTGCACCATATCATTTGAAAACAAAGATTTAATCTTATCAATGTCCCAAACTCTTTCGTTGTCAGCTATCAAATCAGACACACGCAAACTATGCACACTTTGGCTTTGTGGGGATCGAATCCAGCTACCATGAACACCTCGAACCCATGGATCAATCATCACGCTGACCTGCTGCCCATTTCCAATTGTCCTCCTACAACCGTATAAAAGTAACTGACACGAAGTCCAAATACTTCACCAATCAAAGCTCGAGTTATAACCGAGTTTAGAACCCAAAAATGAAGAACTAGGAAAGTACCTTGATTTAAAAACTCTAGCAACCAAAGATTCAAGTTTAGATAGAAAGCTCCATCCTTGCTTAGCTACCATAGCGATATTAAAAGCTTTGAAATTCTGAAACCCCATTCCACCAAAATCTTTGGGGTAAGCCACACGTTCCCAAGCAATCCATTTAATCCCTCAGTTGTTACTCCTTCCACCCCACCAAAACGCATTGATCATCTTCTCAATATCATCGATAAATGAATTCGGCAGAAGGTAGATACTCATTATGTATGAAGTAATAGATTGTAACACATATTTGATCATAACTTCCTTATCCGCCATTGATAATGCTCGTCCCCTCTATGCATTTATTCGTCTCCAGATACGATCCTTGATAAAAGAAAAAACATATCTCGTATCTCTGTCAATCACCGAAGGTAATTCCAGATACTTTCCAGTATCCATCACATGCCGGACACCAATAATGCGTGACAAATCCTCCTGCGTTGCCCCACTCATATTACAACTAAAAAACACATCAGGCTTTGATAAATTAATTTCTTGTCCAGATGATGCCTCATATGTTTTAAGAATACTGAGTAAACGTTGTGCTTCCACCACATTGGCTCTGAAAAATAAGAAACAATCATCTGCACACAACAGATGGGACACCACTGGTGCTCCACGACATGTACCCCATGAATATGACCTCGATTAACTGCCTTATGTATTAGAGTCGAGAGACCCTAAACCATCAATATGAATAAATATGGTGATAACGGGTCACCCTGGCGCAACCCTCGACCGGGTACAATAGGCCCCACCCTGTCAAAGTTCATAAGCACCGAATAAGTAACAGAACTAACACACATTATCATCCACTGAATCCATTTCTCATTGAACCCCATTCACATAAGCACACCACGAAGAAACCCCCAATCCACTTTATCATAAGCCTTGCTTATATTAATCTTGAGAGCCAATTCCCCTCTCCATCCCTTCGTCTTCCTGTTCATTGAGTGGATTATCTAGGTAGCTATTAACACGTTGTCCAGTATGGAACAACCTTCGACAAACGCTGACTGCTCCTCTAACACACATTTATCCAAACAATGTTTCAGTCGATTACCGAGCAACTTCGACACTATCTTATACAAAACATTACAAAGAGATATAGGGTTAGCCTGTATTTTCGATAAACTACAATAAATGCAGTCAATTAAGTTTAACTTAGGGTTTGAAGAGATTTAAATGAGTTCGACTCACAAGCTGGATCGAGTTTATGGACTTAGAGAGATTTTACCGTTTGATGGTAAAGCTTTGACAGGCAAGCAAGATATCGAAGAGAAGTTGGTGCCGGATTAACAAGCCAAGCAACAATTATTGTCAAAGATATGTCATTTGAAATTCAAAAGATGTCTAGAGTAGTTATTAGCGGTTATCTTCGACAGTTTCTGTATAGGCAGTTACTAAGTATAAATAAGAGTTTTTCATAGGAAAAACAGGTCACAATTCAATCACACACAAAACTTACACACTCAAACTATCCGCACTCAAGGAGAAACGAGTAAACAAGTTGCAAATGTATGAATATGTGTACCAATTTACATTCATTTATGCAATTTACGTTTATCCTTTTAAATTCCTTGCAATTTACTTATTCTTTATAGCAATTTACTTCAACGAATTCGACGCGTATTTGATTTCGACGGTTACATTCATATTTTACATCAATAACATTCATAATTTATGGAAAACATAAGCAGAATATGCCCTGAGATTTACTGGTTGATCTCGCAAGTAAACCGTTTTGGAAACCAGCGGTTGTTTACCAAAAACCAAGGTAAACACTAGGACATGCTTCTTGCTTCACTCGCATGCACCTAGGGCATGGTTCTTGCAAAAACTCAGGGCGCAAGTGTCTTTTCTTGCTTCGTGTTCGGTAAACAATTGAGGCATGAAAATACCATAGCAGGGGGGTTTTTTGGAGGTGGGTCAACTAGCTCATCTAAAAGAAGATATTCACGCTAAACCCAAGCTTGTAATATGGTGGGCGTGTATGCTTTCGCAGAGCATCCCCAATTGGCCTTTACCTTCAACGACTTTGGAGGAATGTATCCTTACGATGATGACCCTTTGGTCATCTCAGTATTCACAGCAGGATTCCAAATCAAGCGAACAATGGTGGACACTGGCAGCTTGACAAATGTGTTATTTTGGGAAGTATTCAAAAAGCTTGATCTGCCCAAGGAGGTAATGAGGGAGCATCGGGGATCCTTGTTGGGATTTGCAGGAGAATCAGTAGAGATTCTTACCTGCTGCCAATCATAGACCAATTGGTAGATAATGCCTCAGAGTATGACCTTCTTAGCTTCATGGACGCTTATTCGGGCTACAACCAAATTCGAATGCACCCAGAAGATGAATAAAAGACAGCTTTTATGACAGACAAGGCTAACTACTGTTACAAAGTTATGTCGTTTGGTTTGAGGATTGCTGGAGCAACTTTCCAAAGATTGATGGATAAAGTCTTCAAGAGTGAGATAGGCAAGACAATCGAGGTGTATGTAGATGACATGGAGGTGAAATCGACGAAAGAAGAGGATCATCAAAGCAGCCTCAACAAGATATTCGATTTGCTTAGGAGGCATGACATCAAGCTGAACCCGGAGAAATGTTCATTTGGAGTGCAGACGGGAAAGTTTTTAGGCTTCATGTTAACTAGGAGGAGAATAGACGTCAATCCAGAAAAGTGCAAGGTCATTATGGATATGAGGAGTCCAGTTGATGCGAAGGAGGTACAAAAATTGACAGGGAGGATTGCTTCACTTACAAGGTTCCTGTCATGCTCAGATGATAAAAACCTACCTTTCTTCCAATTGCTTCGAAAAAATGAAAAGTTTTGCTGGACAGAGGACTGCGAAGGAGCTTTTCAAAAGCTAAAAGAATTTTTGACGACCCCTCCCATCCCTGTGAAACCTAAGTTAGGTACTCCCCTGATAATCTATCTGGCAGTATCCGAGAATGCCTGCAGCTCAGTGTTGGTGCAAGAAGTAGGTAAGGAGCAAAAACCAGTGTACTTTATCAGCAAAGTGCTACATGGAGCAGAGGTACGCTACCAGAAGATTGAAAAAGTGGCATTAGCTATAATTTCATCAGCTACGAAGTTGAGACCTTTCTTTCAAAGTCACACCATAATAGTTCGGACTGATCAACCTATTCGACAAGTATTGCACAAGCCGGACCTGGCAGGAAGGATGGTAGCATGGTCAGTAGAATTGCCCGAGTTTGACATTGCTTTCGAACTAATGGGAGCAATAAAAGCACAAGTTCTGGCAGATTTTCTTGTAGAGATGACTGTGGAAAAAGGAAGCATGGAAGCAGCAAAATGGGTGTTGTCGGTTGATGGTTCTTCTAACCTTAAAGGAAGTGGAGCATGTGGCATTGGAAGGACTAGATGGAGTGTTGATAGAGTAATCCTTCAGGTTTGAGTTTAAAGCAAGTAACAATCTAGCTGAGTATGAAGCTTTGCTAGCAGGAATGCGCTTGGCACTTGAAGTAGGAGTTAAGGAGCTGGAGGCAAAAAGTGACTCTCTGTTGGTCTGTGGACAAGTGACATGAAGTTTCCAAACAAAGGACCCTCAACTTTTGATGTATCTCGAGAGAGTTAGGCACTTAACTCAAAAGTTTAAAATTTTCAAACTATCACATGTACCAAGAGAGTAGACCAGCAGAGCAGAATTATTGGCTAAACTGGCAGCACCAAACGACCAGGGAATAATAGATCAGTGATTCAAGAAACTTTGAGACAATCAAGCATTGAGCAGGAGGAATTGCTTTTCGTCATAGAAGAGCTCGAGTCATGGATGGGAGATATCATTCGATACCTGAAAGATGATCAGTTGCCAAAGGAGGAGGAACATGCGTCAAAGGTTAAAAAGAGGGCAGCCAAGTTCGTCATTATTGCTGACCAACTTTTCAAAAGAGGTTTTTCTAGCCCGTTCTTGAAGTGCCTAGCTCCCAAGCAGGCCGAATATGTAATGGCAAAGGTTCATGAAGGGGTATGTGGAACTCACATTGGTGGTCGAGCTCTAGTAGCTAAAGTACTTAGAGTTGGGTATTATTGGCTAACCATGAAGGAGGATTGTTCCGAGTACGTCAGGAAGTGCGACAAGTGTCAGCGATTCTCTAACCTTCATCATGCCCCTCCTGAATACCTAAGCTCTGTGATTTCTCCTTTGCCTTTTTTCAAATGGGGAGTGGGTATCTTGGGACCTTTTCCTTTAGCTCAAGGTTAGGTGAAGTTTTTGATTGTGGCAGGAGATTACTTCACGAAGTGGATTGAGGTAGAGCACGTGGCTACCATTACAACAGATAAGATCAAGAAGTTTTATTGGAAAAAGATTATATGCAGGTTCGGTCTCCCCGCAGTTTTGGTTACTGACAATGGAACTCAATTCGCTAGCTCGTCTGTGGCAATTTTCTGCAAGGAGTGGGGAATACAACTCAATTTTACCTCGGTCGAGCAGCCACAGTCAAATGGTCAAGCTGAGTCAGCAAATAAGGTGATCTTGTAAGGGTTAAAGAAGAGATTGGAGGCTGCAAAAGGATTATGGGTAGAGGAATTGCCAATGGTTATATGGTCATACCATACCACCCATACTCATCCACGCAGGAAACTCCCTTCAGGATGGTGTATGGATCAGACACTATGATCCCAAGTGAAGTTATAGAACCAAGCGCGAGAGTTCTTTTTGCACAGGCAGACGTGAACGATAGTAACCTGCTAAACAATTTGGACTTCTAGGAAGAGGTTCGAGCACGACCTCAGGGGAAGGAGGAAGCTTGTAAGAGAAGAGCAACATGAAGGTATGACTCCAAACGTGAGAAGGTGAAGTCTCAAACAAGGAGATTTAGTGCTAAGGAAAAGGCCAGGAGTAGAGCAACCAGGGAAACTGCACGCACGCTGGGAAGGACCTTTCAGAATGAAAGATGAGGTGGGAAAAGGAGCTTACCGTTTGGAGCATTTGGAAGGCAAGAAGGTGCCACACACTTGGAATGCAGCGAACCTTCGCTCTTACTTCAGCTAAGGAGAGCAGATCGAGGGAAATGGCCAAGTCTTATGTTTATTTTTATTATAGTAGTCTATTATGTTAGGAGTAGAGCTCTAATGAAGGCATTATGCCAATAGCTGTTTGATCTTGTAATGTTCTTCTACCTCTTTATAATATTGAATCAAGGCCATTTTCATGCAGGATATGTTAAATCTACGTTATAGGGATTGATCCGTTAGAGACTTTCCTTGACGTCTTAATAAGGGTAGCCGAGCAGAGCTACTTGGACATAATTTTGTTACTTTAACAACATAATTCTCCATCATTCTCTTACTCTAAATTATATCCATCAATTCTCTAATGCATCAGTGAATTGCTGGAACTATAAATTTGTAAAATACTGTTAGGAGATACGTTTATAGTATCCTGGAGGGTATTCACTGGTCATTCCTATTGCATCCAATATAGTTTTTGGTGGGGGCGAATCGAATCTAAAGGTTAGTATGACAACCCTATACAAAAGGAAAATCATCAACCCTATACAACTATATTCTAGATACTAATACCTTTTTATCCTTTATGTTTTTTTTTGAGACCTGTATGTTTTTCTTGATAAACTAAGGTGAGCCTTGATTCCCCATTGTTTACGTTTATGCTTCAGAATGATATGATATGGTAAGCTCACCTCTGTAAAATAAAATGTAAAAGATCAAGCAACTTATTGCAATCTTATTTGCACCTTTTATTTGGTTGAATTTTGAATAAAATTTTACTTTGACTCTATACATTGATGTGAATCTATTTTCTGTGTTTGGAAAAGAAAAAAAAAACTTTATAAAGTCTAATAACACTTTTCGTATTCCTAGTTTGACCGGAGTATATCAGCAAAGGAAATCATGTTTGAAACTTAATTGCTGAAACTAGGGGCTGCTATAAGATGTATAGAACCAAAAGTTCCATTAAGCCAAAAAAAGAAGAAAGAAATTGCGGCTTAAGGGGCATAAAGCAGAGTATCAAGTAATTATTATAGTACAAAGAGATAAGCATATTGTATACTCGAAGGAAACTGATACTGAAACATAATAGGAAATTGTATAAACTGGACACCTAAATAACAAGCACATCAGGGACAGAATATAGATCATGCAAAGCATAAGTTGGGAACCTGGTAATCACTTTTCTCATGCTAGCCTTGAGGACAAGGCTAGTTATTGAGTCCCTGATGCTTTGCATGATCTATATTCTGTCCCTGATGCTTTGCATGATCCACACAAGCATGGGAAGCTCTTAATATGCAGAAGCTCTTGAGTGAAGGATGGTAAAAGTAAACCACAAATAAACAAGATGTGAAGTTTTCATGGTTGATTCATGCATATGATAAGAGGATCCTCAAGCTATGTAATGCATCCAAACATAAAGGTTGATATAACAAAACCCACAATTTGGAAACTAAATAATTAGGTATGAGACTCTAATCCACATGAAACCATGATGTCCAAATTAAATAAAGAAGTATCAAACACATGATCCAAAAATATTCAAATACATAAATATAAATCCCCAAAAAGTAGAGTAGAACCATTAAAAAATAAAAATAGTAGAATACATGAAATAAAATAGGAACTAGAATATAGCAGAATGCAGGAAAATAAATAAAATCTTAAACATATTATCTAGCTAGTTGAAAGATTGTTCACGGTATAGGGCTTCCACAAATGAAGGACTCTCTTGATTCCAATCTCTTGTCATGACTTCTACATATCACATTCCTCTAAAGGCTTCTGTATCCTCCATCACCGTGCCTTCAATGCAAAACCCAGCATCTATAACTGGTATTCTTGTGACCTTCTAGTTCTGGTTTCAACTGAAAAAGTAACACCGTTGTTAAGAACTCGTATCAATTAACTTCGCCACAAATTAAGAATACGAGCCTTATATGAACTCAAACAAAGAGGTCATTTTCATTTTACAAGACCAGTACAAGATCAAGAAAAAATGGAAGCAAATCCAAAAACAAACAAAGAAGGTAATAAGAAACCAAACTAAAAACAAAAATATAAAGCCATTTCACCTTCATAGTTAAATGGAATGATGTTAACCTTTGCTGATGGTGAGTTTTGAATCAAAAAGTCCACAACTCCATTGGGTATAAATGTATTTGTGTTCATATAAAAGTTACCAGCTTCATTCATGTACTTGTCTCTCAGTTCCAAGTATATAACAGAATCAAGGGGTTTCATTTTGACTTGCAGTGACTCCAAGTTACACAAGGAAGGGAATTTAACCTTGAATAAATCAGGAACGAAGGAGAGAATCTGTGAAATGCAACGAAGGATGATGGTGAATTAGGATGTATAGTCATACATTTTTCACAAAATTCAGAAATAATTAATAAAAGGAAGTGCAAAACCTGAAGAGTATTAGAAGAAATTGTCAATGATTTGACATTAGCAAGCTCTAGCAGCCAGCTGAGGAGGATTCCAGAATAGTGTTGGACTGAGTGATTTATGTAGCGTCCATCGATGTAAATGTGTTTAACAGAACAAAGATGGGTGCAAAATGGTTTTTGGTACAGAATACCAGTATAAGAAACGTTACAAAGAGTCGGAGAAGATAACTTGCAGATGTAACTATGATTGGTATAAAATTCATGTCCAGAAATAGTTAAATTAACAAGCGTGGTACTTGATATACAAAGAATTTGTGCATCCGGAAGTAGTATAAAATTATGAATGACCAAAGTATGCAACCGGTTAAAGGAAGAGAAGGGCTCAGCGCAACCATCATCATCACCAGCAGCACCAAAGTAAAAGGATCTTAAAGTCAAGGTGGTTAAAGTAGGACAATTGAGAGAATTCGGAAATAAAATTTTGCAACCATCATCATCACCAACAGTAAGGTGAAGAGAAGTTAAAGTTTGAGATGAAAATAAGAAAGATGGAAATTGTTGAATATCTTTACAAGTTATAGTGATACCTAATAGCTGGACACGATGTGAAACAGCGTATTCTACAATACTTTCAAATACTTCGGATTCCACAAAACGGTTATTGTCGTGAAAATGAAGAGTGTGGAGTGGAGTTGAATCATCGCGCGAAGACATAATTTGAGACACAGATTTGGTGAAACTGTCGGAAGAGGTAAAGTCTTCGGAACATAATTTAAGGGTTGGAAGATGTTTTGTGAGATGGTTCCATCTTGTTGAGAGTACACAAGTTTGAAAAACTTGTTTGGTTTCCAAGAAGGAGAGAATGTGATGGATGATGGAATCTGGTAAATCACTGAGTATGTCTTCTTTGCTTTCACTACTCGATTTAGGGTTTGTTGTTGTTCTTCTTCTATTCCTTTTGGGTTTGTGTGGAACAAGAATCATTGCTGCAGATTGGGATAAGTGTACCGAAATATTGATAATAACAGGTTCGGACTAAAGGGAAAATTATATTGAAACTTACATCATTTTCTTTGTTTCTTCATTGACATCAAACAATCCACCGATAGCATTCAAATCAGAGAGGCGAATGACGGCCTAGTAGGATTTATGCTTGTTAAAAAAAGAAGGTCTAGTAGAGTTTATTGTTTTTTTTTTAAGGATAGTAGGGTTTATTGTTAGAAACTCGGAAAAAATAAATATTGATGGACGAAAGGATAAATATTGACAATTGCACTAAATCGTAATAAGTAATAAAATAGTAAGTTTATCGTCTCTATACAAACCGTCGTTCAACTCGGTAATTAGCAGAAGTTATTTGAAAGTAAATATCTTATTCCTTAAAGTTGACCCGAACGCAAAATGTTGCCCTAGATTTAACCTAACTTCAATGAATAATTTTACTGTATTACCCCTATTTAATTAACCCTATTTAATTTAATCAAAATGTTATTTTCAAATACTTCTGAAATCTCTTATCTCTTCTTATTCCTTAAAGTTAATCCGAACGCAAAATGTTGCCCTAGATTTAACCTAACTTCAATGATTAATTTTACTGTACTACCCCTACTTAATTTAATCAAAATGTTATTTTCAAATACTTCTGAAATCTCTTATCTCTTATTCCTTAAAGTTAACCCGAACGCAAAATGTTGTCCTGGATTTAACCTAACTTCAATGATTAATTTTACTGTATTACCCCTATTTAATTAACCCTATTTAATTTAATCAAAATGTTATTTTCAAATACTTCTGAAATCTCTTATCTCTTTTAACCCGAACGTAAAATGTTGCCTTACATTTAACCTAACTTCAATGATTAATTTTACTGTATTACCCCTATTTAATTAACCTTATTTAATTTAATCAAAATGTTATTTTCAAATACTTCTGAAATCAAAAACAACAGATCACTCCTAAATCTAATCCAATCCTATTTTTGCTCCTATTTTTTTTCAAATAAGAGATCGCTCCTATTTTGTTAATAGATCGCTCCTATTTTTTTGAAAAAACAGATCGCTCATATTAATCCAATCTTTGCTTAACAAATTATCCTTTATATTATGCATATATTCAAACAAATGTGATTTATGAGAATTGAACCTTGGATCTCTTTCTTACACTCATTTAACGTCTTAACACTTTAGCTATTGGGTAACATTTTATGAGATAGAAAGTTTATTTAATATTTGTTGATTTATAAATAATTTATGTGAATACTAAACAGTATGTCAGACCCGTGCGACGCATGCGTCAAAAGTCTAGTAAAAGTAAAAAAGATTAAAAGGGTTGTAGGGTTAATATTGTTTTGCCCAATACGAGATTAGGTTTGTTTGATTCAGATGTGTAACGACAATCTCAAAATCCTTAATTTGTTGGAATTAAGTTGCTAAATCATTAGTTTATGTCATGTCTATTTGATTTAAGAAAGGAGCGTTAAGACCCCATAATGTATCAGTTAAAGTTTATTTTTATATCCCTGCAATTCAACCAGTTACAATTGCGGGGTTGCCTTAAGATGAGTCAAAACTCTAAATTCATACTTATGTTCCATTAAAAGAATTTAATAAAGAAAATAAGCAATTTACTAGGATAGGACGGAAGTATGGTTGTCAATACAATCCATCTATAGATCAGTTTTCAAGATTGTTGAGTCGTATTCTTAGTTGAAAAAGCATTAGAGACCAGACATATGCAAATTAAATCTAACAATCGAAACATAAACTAAATGAAAAAATTTATTAATTGAATCCAAGAAATAAAAAGGGGTTCATCGTGGAACCCTAATCAAAGAGGTTTAGTTGCACATGGCAACTGACATTAGTACAAAACAATATAAAAATATACCCTAGAGAGAACAAGAGGAGGATGAAGATCCTCTGCTGTGAAGCTCTTGGTCCTACTTGAAAAACAAGCAAACAACAACTTATGTCAGCATGCCATGTGCGGGGCGCATGAGGCAGTAGCAATTGTTGCCTCATGCGACAGGTGCTTCCAGAAGCCCTTCCTGTGTAAATTTTGCAGTGTTCGTCCCATTTTCACGCATTCTTCCGTTTTGCAATGTCTTGGAACTTGAATTGAATTTTCTTCACTTTGTATTTTCTTCAAATACCTTTCTAAGAACCATTGATCTTCAATCTTCATATCCTCGATCCTTCACTTGATGTCTTGATCTGTCGATTTACATGATTCCTCACTAAAAGATTCAAAACACCTAAGGAGTTGCATGATTTAAGATAAAAGTGAATTACAACGACTCGAATGAAAACAATACAAACTGTTAGTCAAACCAATGACAACTCCTCTAAATTACATCTTATTTTCTTTCAAATGCAAAGTAAGTACATAAAAACATAGCCTAAAATATCATATAATGCTCTGTCATCACAACCCCAAACTTAAATTGTTGCTTTCCCTCAAGCAACAAAATAGCAGAAAGATAGAATTTACATGAATTTAAGAAGAGAAACATACCTTTCCGGAGATTATGCTCATATTGTTACTCATCTCACTTCGGACTTTACTAGCTTACCACTTTCATGCAAGCAGAACAAACTTAGAGAATATATTCTTACTTTCAACCACTTACAATTCTAAGATATACGTATCTACCTCCTAAAGTTAATGGGGCTAGTCAAGACATTTACCATACTTTAGTGGTCATGGGATTGTGCTTTGCTATGAGATTGAAGCAATTTTAAACAAACATTTAAGATACATATTTTCACACACACATATACAAGTTTTTTCAAGGTTATAATATAGCTTAGGTTAAGGTGGGACATATTTGGGAAAATAGACTAACAAACAATTGGAGTTAGTTTCTATGGATTCCCTACTTGAAATATTTTTCTTCCAAACTTTCATTCACAATGTCACAACCAATGTTTATGAGGTACTAGCTTTTGTGTAAGTCAAGTCAAGAGAAATGGGTACTAGTAGAACTACTTTTTCTTCTTTCTTTTTTTTTGGAAGAGATCAAACTTTTGTTTTTGGCTTTTTTTTTAAAAGATGAATTGTTGTAATAGCTAGTTACTCTATTTATAGTTTACAATGACTTAAGCCCTAAGAAATACATCATTTTTTTAGACCATCATTTTATGTTTTATCTACATTTTTCTTTTTCATTTTTTTTCTTTTTTTTTTCAACCAAGTTCTACCAGTACTCCACCCAAAACTTAAGATTTTGCTAATTCTAAAGAGCAACCCCAAACTTAATTTCAAAACATGACAAATATTTCACTAATCTATCTAACTCAAAAGAAATCAAATAGATATGACATTGTAAGGTTTAAAACTTGTGACATGATTCAAGTCACAAATAGAAACCAAGAAAGAAATAATTTATGGAGGCTCAAAGTGGTTTCTCAAAGGATATAGCAATAAATCATGGTGGCTTGAAAACGGCTCTAGGTACGAAAACAAGTGTCTCGTGTGTATGGTAATATAACCAATAGTTCATAGAGTGGTAAAAATAGACATCCTCATGGAACCCTCATATACGAAAGAAAAAAGAGTAGTAAACAGTGGAGATATATATTTGACTCAAAATATCACCGGTTATGCTACACAGAACTATAATAGCACATTTTCTGAGTATCTTCCGCAACAAGTCCCAAAGGTTATCATGATCCTGAACTTCGAAATGATTGGAATAATTCTCCAAGACTTAAACAAAATTTTTGAATTTTTTTGAAAAGGAAAGTTTATACCATTCATGTAAAAACAACAAGCTTAGTCGCGAGTTAGCAAAGGTAAAAGCAATGAAATTGTGAGATGGAATAGTTATGTAAATTAAATGACCGAAAATTAAATTTATGGATATCCTCCTATTTAGTGACAAAAATAAATGATTTGGTTAGAGGTAAGTAAAATTTGAAAAATGATTGTCACAATCAGATTCTCCCAAATGATGAAAAATGATTGTCACAATCAGATTCTCCCGAAAGATTTGACATTATTATTTGGTGTGCAAAATATTTTAATTTTTTGATGTATATTTTATTCGTATAAATCAGTTATCTTCTTGCAAAAAAATTAATCATTCAAGCCAAAAAGAACCATAATGTTCGATAAAACTATCCACTAAATATTTCTAGCATTGTTGATTTCCTAGCGTTGGATTTAAATTCAAAACATCTGGAAAAGTTGAAAAAGACATGAACCATGTCATTGATACTCTATTTTTTTTTTCTATTTTTTGGACAAAAATAGTTTTTTTTTTATCTAAATATGGGATTGTTAAAATTGATGGATGAAAGGCAATTGCAAACTATAGCATAAGAACTCTAACTTTTGCCTCTGCATCAGTGAATGTTCACAAGGGTTTCCAATTCGCATACACAAAAAAAAAAATGGAATCAAATACATACATATGTTAACAACAGTAGACACAGTGTAGCAGGTAAAAAAAAATGCAATATAATTAGAACCAAAATAAAAATTTAATATAATTGTGAAGAAAGTAACGAGGTCTCAAAATCATTCTAGACAACATGGAGAATTGAGCTGCACTGAGCACTATGTTACTCTCATGAATCTCCTTGGAACTCTATCAGCTGACAAACATGCTTGTTTATGGCTTCACAAACATGCTCTGCTACATTGCTAATTTTCTACGCCTTATTCACGCGGATTTTCTGCCCTTCTAACAACTGCAGTTAATAAATAGCAAATCAAGGTCAGCATTGTATTTAGAACAAACTAATCACTCATTAAATCACCAATTATTTTCAATTTATAAACTTAAATCCCATTGAACAGACTCACCAAACCATGATAGAAATTTGAAGTCATGTTAATATATTTGGAGATGGGAAACTTGTACCATGATTCATGAAAAATATTAAGATATATAAATCTAAGAAAACTTGAGGAAAATTATACATGAGCATCAACAAGGAGACAAAAAGGGATGAGAGCAGCTATTTCATTTGGTGCACAAGTGTGATGTTTATGAGGGAACTTGTGATGATGCAAAGTAAAGTGTGAATACCCAATTGTAGGACCATATCAACTTAGACACCCAAAGGATCTATATTCTAAAGTGATGCATTGGATTGCAGAATGTTAATCAGATTCATCCCTCCATTGGTATTCGTAGGAATGATTTGATAAGAAATCCGAACAGAGGGACGGACCAGATTAACAACAATTTTCAATTTCAGGGATATATATGTTGAAAAATAAAAAAGGTATTTCGGTAGTTTTGATAGTCTGCGTCTACCATAAACCCTTCTAGTAGGAGGTCTACTAACATTTTGCCAACGCTAGACGCCCTTTGTAAACTGTTTTTTTATCTTATTATATTAACAACACATTGCTGACAGAAAACTACTTTAACAAATATATACAAACAACATCATCATTATCATCATCAAGCAAGGTTTGGAGAAGTAACTCTAACGGCGCCATCTACTTAGTATATCAGGATGTTTCAGCATGCAAAATAAACAGGAAGGGCAGTGAAAAACTTACAGCATTATTGAAAGATGAGATAGCAGCTTCTACATCCTCATCTGATGAAAAAGTGACAAAGCCGAAACCACTGGATTTTGAGGTCCCAGGAACCCGTGAAACCTTAGCGCTAAGAGCATTTGCTTTTTCTGAGAAGAAATTTTTAAGGCTATCAGATGTTACATTCTTAGCCAGATTTCCCACATATACCTTGTAAGGACTGTCTACAAATGCGGATTCCTCTGCCTGGACCGGCAAACCTCCTGTTGTTAAAGGTTTTTCGGTTATATTCACTTTAATCTCACGCCCTCCAATTTGCTGTCATAAGATAAAAACATGAAGTTTGTAAGTCCTTTAAGAAACCTACATTGTTAAATGAACTTTAGCAATCGTTTAATGTATTTTGTAACTATGCAATGAAACTTACAGTGCCATTGAGTTTCTCAGCTGCTGCGTTTGCATCCTCAACGGTTTTCATTGTAACGAATGCAAAACGACGGCTCCTTTTAGAGTATTTATCATACATAACCTATGAATCAATCATAAAATAAAAGTCAACAGTGTGCTTGATGCTCTCAATATTTGTGGTATACAAATAAAGTTGAGGTTGTTTAACTACTTAAGAATATTTATCAAATTCTACATTGCATTGTTCAGTACATGTCATCAACAGAATCTGTAGTCATTCCACTGAACAGTTTCACCTTATAAAGGAGTAAAATTCATTGAGGTTTCAAAGTTCAATATTTATTCTGTCAGTAACATGAACTAAATTCTACATTTCTTTTTCCTTTAAGCTATTCTTCATAGACTAAGGTAGGTCCTGACTCACCATCACTACTACATTAATGCTTATGAAATCAAAATTCTGCTAAAGGGCACAACGCTCCCGCCTATGCAGGGTCTGGGAAGGGGTCCAACCATTTGGTGTATTGTGAGCAGCCTTAGCCTGTGTTTTACTCAAGAGACAGTTTCCAGAACTTGAACCGGTGACCTTTCAGTCCCATGACAACAAGTTTATTGTTGCGCCAAGCCCCCCTTTGAAATCTAAATTCTGCTATTTTAATATTAATGTAACCTTTGCAAGGGAGAGAAAACAGTGACGTGTGCAATTATAGTTGCATTTTGATTTCTACAATATGCATCTACATGAATCACACCTCTCTGTTCCTGCCGCAAAACCCAGTGCTGCACCAGCACTATTAATGTGCAATGCAAATGGCCTCAACATGACGACCAGCCACTGTTTCACTGCACATAGATACGACCGTGGTGCAAATGGCACTTTTGACTACCATGATCACGTCGTGCAGACCAAAAGGGATAAACGGCCATAAACTTAAAATAGGAAATCTAGCCATAAACTTAAAACAGGAAATCTTATTGTACTTTTTACCAAACCAAGGTTCTCCACGAAAGTAGCAGCATAATACACACATCATATCCAATCCATGGATACGAGTACGATAACATGAAAGTAGCAGCATATTACACAGATCATTGAGAGCCAACTAAAAACATTATCCCATTTCTATGTTGATTTAAATGGATACGGGTACAAATAAATTTATACAAGATGAAGAAAACATAAAAGGAGATTAATTTATTCACCTTGACAACCAAACTCCAATAGTCTAAGTTTATTCAAATAATTAAACATACCAACTTCCTCAAATTAAAAATGATAAAAGATTCTAGCATCAAAATCGGATGGAGTCAAATATACTCTCTCCCTCCCCCTAACAGAAATAAGCAAATCCATTCAAACACTTCAGTGCCAAACATCCCAAATCCCTCTAAAATAAAACAACTGAAACACTGCCATTTTCGAATATACTTTTTTATTTATCAATACAAAAAAAATCATATGGGTTTAGGGCTCATATCAAGTTTAAATTTGAAAGATATCTCACCGCGGAAAATACCCGAATTCAAGTTAGAGACAGTAAGAGAAAGAGGTAGAGGAGAATGAAGAGGAAGACAGAACCTGAGATACCAAAGCCAAACCCCTTTGGTGAAAAGAGTGTGACGGCACCTTCATGTTCGGACCTTCTTTGGTTTATTTTTTTTTCTTTTTCTGTTTTGTATTGATATTAATAGAAGTTGGGATCTGATTTTCCCATAGAATTGGGTACTTCCCACTAAAGGCTTCTCTCATTATAATCATCGCCCATTTCATTCTTCCTTCAGCAAAAAAGTTGAGGGAGAGGGATTTTCAAATTTACTGAAATAATAAGAAATCACCACACCTACAATGCACTCCTTTGATAAAATTAAACATGTAACAAAACTTGCTTATTTATTTCAGTAGTTAAAAATGCTTGCTTATTTAGTCTGTTTGAGGCTTTCTAATGCCGCCTGTAAGGTTCTAATTCAGGACGCAATTGCTTGCGTGCCTCTTTGTAAATGATCACACAGGTTTTATATTCATTAACATTATACAAAATATGCGACAAAAATGAAACCAAATAGATAAAGGATTTGAAACTGAAACTAAAACTAAAAATTAAGATACATATGGAACTAGTAACACTCTAATACTTTCATTTAACATTCCTTTTCTCGTTAAATGAAATTAATGTAAGCTTCACCACTCTGAGAATGAGAACAGCATGAATTTCACCTGATATTTTTTGGATTGAAGTTGAAGTTGCAAAGTTTATTTAGAGCACAAGTTTTCTTCAAACCATAGCTGAATTATGTTTAGTGTACTCCTTAAGTCCATTAGCCAAACCAAGTTTTCTTCAAACTTTTTCATTCTCCATTGTTCCGTATGAGATGTTTCATTACCATTTAACCCTAAATCTATTATACTACATTACTATGACCTTGTTTTTTACAACTTATTCTGTAAAAATTCACATAATAGAAAAATAATAAACACTTATGAAAGTTTTCATTCATCTGTTTGTTACAGATTCTTAAAAATAAGTTTTAAAATAATCTAAAAACTGATTGAAATGAAAAGTTGTTTTGAGTGGCTTTTCTTAAAAATCATTTTCTATAATTGATTTAAAAAATGATTTTTGTTTGGTGAAAAGACCCAACAACTTAATATTTTTTTGAAAAATCTCTATAAATTAATCTCAAAATTATTTAGTATCAAAATCACTTTTTTTAATATGTAACAAAAGGACCCTAAAATATACATTTTTTCATAAGAGGAATGCTAAAAACATTTTCTTTCTGACATTCACTGTAACATTCACTCTTTAATTGGCTCTATAACATTCATTCTCTTATCGGCTGAAACTCATATGGGTTCGACCACATTGAACAAACCCATTTTAACTAAGGTACTTTTAAAGTATTTTTAAAAGAACACTCTATCTATTCAATTTATGCAATAAAAAAAGTACTTTTAAAGCATCAAACATAAATCACATTGAACCAAACCTATTTTAACCAAATTAAGGTGAACACTCCACTACCCAAGAGTTTTGTTGGTGATAGGTACCCAATCTAACATCCAATCAGTCGTGTTTGACACCGACACATATAATTACACTGAATTATGTGTTTTTCTCAAATTATTAGTTGTGTATGTGTGTCAGTGTCAGTGTCGTGTCTGGTGTCTATATCCGTGCTTCATTAGCGAATTCCCCTACAAGAGATCTAACACCACCACATTTCATTACTGAATTCGAATCGAGAACCTCCAGTTAAGCTGGAACCGGACCATCGCTCTAAGTCAAACAAATTACATTTTGTAACACACACATTTCAGAAAATTTACTAAAACATAAATTAAGTAGAACAAACAAACCCATTTCAACCAAAATTAATTTCACAAAATCAGAACACACACTAAACATTACAAAAAAAAATAAAAAATGTTTAAGAAATCACAAATTTCCAACAAAAAAAATTACAAAAGAAAAAAAAGTACCTCAGCTTTTTCAACAGCACCATGTTCTTGAACAATCTTGGCAAGTTCATCATTACTAACAGTACGAGGAATGTTACCAACATAGAGTTTTCTAACAGCAGGAGAATCAACCGTGGCTTGTTCAGAAGAAACAACAAAGTGTTTTCTAAGACGACGTGTCGTTGGAAAGACAAGGGAAGAAGGTGTTGTCGTTTTGGGTTTTAAGGTAATGTTTGTGTGAGTGTTGTGAGTTAGAGAAAGGAAATTGAGTTGTGAGAGTAAAGAAGCCATTGTTTGTTATGAAGAATTGAGGATTGAATGAAGTAACTGGAAGTGGTGGTTTTGTTTTAAGAAGTTTATCTCGTTATCTTCTTGTTGTTGTTGAAAATGAGTTTTTGGATATAATACACATACAAATTATACAACTGTGTTTGTTGGGTCGGATTGACCATTAACCCGATCCGGAATAGTATAAAAAAAGATTTTTTTTCTTTAGGTTTATTAAGTAGTTAATGTATCTAGTCGACATTGTAAAGCAGATACATTAATTATTCAATGAACCTAAAAAAAGAATATTTTCTTATATTTGAGACCGGAGGGAGTATTTTATTTTACTTGTCTTTTTGTAAAAAAAACAAATTAGTTGTTTTGGACAAATATATTCATTCAAATTCGTCCATTAACTCTAAAAATGGTCCCTCAACTTATTTGTTGTTTTCGATTTGGTCTCTTAACTCTAAAAATTTTCTTTTCGGACTTTCAAATATGCTTCGTTAGTCAGTTTGATCCTTGTGAGTTAACTTTAACCCCAAATATATTAGGTGAACCAACATTATAGGTGGTTCACCGTAGACCTTATTACTTTCTCAAAACAAATGGTGAAAGGAATAAACTTAATCATTTTTTCTCAAAACAAATGGTGAAAGGAAGATAATGAAATTACTTTCTCGATCAAAAGAAACCATTTGTTGGTATTTTGCACACATGGTAGCCAACTAACATCGATCACATTAAAAAAAAATGTGTTGTTGTTGTTGAATTTATGGATTGAAGGATTGTTGTTGTTGATCCAGATGAAGAAGAACATGAGGGCAGATGATGAAGAAAAATAAAAAAATTTGGTGTTGGTGGTTTACCGTTGCATACAATGGTCCTGCAATCTAATGGTTGAAATCATATCTAAGATATTAGACATTAAAAAACTAACGTAGTGGACCAAATTAACTAGCGGAGGTGTACATAAGGGACCAAAAAGAAAATTTTTAAAGTTAAATGACCAAATCGAAAATAACAAATAAGTTGAGGGACCATTTATGTAATTAAGCCTTTTATTAACGTTTATGTGGGAACTTGAATCGGAATCCACACACTACATTCAAGCAAAATAAACCACCATACCAATTCATAACTTTGATAATTTCTTGAAATTGTTCAATATATATTTCACAAATATTTGGCAACCTCAACAAAATAATTTGGTTACAAAAAATAAAGAATCTGTTTAACTTTGTGTTTGATTATGTGTTATGAAAAAAATGATTTTGATTTTGATTAATTTAAATATATATGTGTAATGTAACGGAGTTTGGTCGTATAAACTCAAATACTACTTGAAATAGTATCTAAAAAGACGTTACGAAATATTGAAGAAACACGAAGAATTATTTTTACTATACTACTTTGATCATATGAGCTTATATTTCTTGTTTGTTTTTGTTTTACTTTACCTTTTTGTGGAACTTATAACAGACAAGTTACACAATTAGACATCTATTTATTCATTTATGTTGTCTGGATAATTTTACAGAACTGGCAAGCTTTGATGATGATGATGATGATACATTTAACAAGTAAATTACTGCACAGTCCTAATTTAGCATCTAATTTTTTTTTACCTAGAAACATTAACAGAAGGTAGGTTTTGAACAGTAAAAGTATTATGAAGAAAATAAACAAGTATCACAGCATACTATCTGTTTGAGCTGGTAATCTCTTGAAGAAATTGCTTGGCACAGAAGGCATCTTGCTCCGAAACTTCGGATGCCGCAGAAAGTATAAACCAGTTACCAAAGCCACCACTCTTGGTGGGGTTGCATAGAGAATAACAGCAGAACACAAGCTGAACACTACAAAGAGACTAGTTGCTCTTGTATCTCTCCAGCTCAGTAGAGAATGAAACCTCTCTCCTTGTGTAGCTATGTCTCCGACAACTGTTTGAATCCTTCCTGCAACACTTCTAAGCCTATCATACCTCATTCTCACAACATCATGTGGTTTAGAACTTGGAAATGTATCAAACTCTTCGTCGAGTTCATCTGGATTAGCTCCTTCGGCCCAAGAGAGTTTAGTATCCATGTGGGGTGGATTTCTTGGACGAAATCGATAGTTCCACAACCCGATCAAGAACATGTAGAGAAATATTGTCGGCATAATCAATTCTGGATATAGAATCAATATCAGGAATAGAATGTGAACTAGTACCGATGTGACCGGATTCTTCCAATTGCAAACTTGGTTGAACCATTTCCCCATTGTGATCACGCTAGAAAAAAGCGACATCATGCGAAAGAAGTTAGCTTTGCTTCTTCTCATGCTCCACATATGTGAATCAACATCTAACATGTACTCAACTGCCTCTTTCCTAAGAGGAGGTTCGGCTCTACCTAGCCTCATAGCTACGATATTCATCGCTTGGTACCTTAAATTTTCAACTTGATTGACTGTGAAGGGACTTAAATAATGCATCTTTGGTAGCAAAGGTTGTCCATAAATATAAACCATGTTAGCTATTGAAAGAGTAGTGAACCTTATTGCTAGTTGAAGCTCACCCATTTTCTTAACACCATTTTGATGCAAAACAAGAAGTGGATAAGAGTTTGTGTAAATCCTATTAGCTTCAAGTGTTGAGAGCCTAATCCTTACCTTTCCAATCCTTGAATCCCTAGCTGCATTGCTACCATCACTTGGAGCTTTTTCTCCTCCACCACCTAAATGGCAATTATCAAAAACTCCTAGTGTTATTACAGTGCAAGGATCATAAACTTCCCATGTGTACTGTTCATTCCATTTAGGACTAAACGTGTCAAGAATAGTTCTAGTTCTGATCCATTTCTGACCATACTTGGCTACGCAGTATGCATCGGTGCTTCCTCGGCTATTGTTCATTTTCATTGGAAGAAGCTTTTGTGCTCCTAAGATCCCTACTTCAAGCATTCCTATAGGCTGCTTCCATAGCTGTCTAGCTGTTGGTCTATGATCACTTGCATACAAAGTTGATTCATCTAAGACATGGTATCCACCTTCGAGGCAAATTCTCATGTGAATCCTGCTTGAAAATTTAACCTCATTTCTTCTATCACCTTCCATCATTCCAAAACCGTATTTCTCGAGATTGAACCATCGAGAATGAACCGGCCTATGGTCTAGCCGCTTCTCAAAGAGTGTCAATGGTAACATTATCTTTCCAAGTACCTCATCTTTTGAACCGTGCACACGATCCTCCACGGTAATTGTCAATTGCTCCTCGAATGGTTCGGCTGCCACAAAAACTAAATCTTCATTCCAAATTTGTGTTGTTGATCTAGTTGGACATACCTGTTAGAATATAAGAAAATACTTCTTAATATCTTCGGTGTTATTTTAGAATATCGTAGTTTATTTTCTATAATCAGTTTATAATCTAAGAGTATATAAAATTATCTCTTAAGATTAGTTTACATTTTACTTATTATTCTTATGATTTGTTCCTAATAACCATATTAAGTTACAATTGTGTCTATGTACCCCTATTAATAGCGATTAGTGTTTAGTATCAAGTTTGTATCAAGATATTAGCAATAATAAATAATTCAGATCTTATTATTTCTCTCCTATTTTTATTTGAAACTCATATCTTTAACAATACCTTAGTCCTCAGTACTTGGCTGCCCATCTGAGCTTTGATAAAAACCTCCGGCACCCGGTTTCTGTCACTCGATATCACGTCTTGTGCTTCGATCACATTGACCCTTAGATACCATAGTTTCGGTGAAACATAAACCTTTGATCTGATATTGAAAACACCTTCTCCATACACAGTTGCAGCATCAGAATGCCAAGCATCTGAGAAAGCTTCATCAGCTTGTGTTCCATTCCAAACCGCGAGCATAATGTCGCCTCTAACCCTTCCTTCTCCTCTTCTGTCTTCAAGTCTATACCATTGAGGAGCCAATGGACTATCTGGTGGAACTCTAGTTGGAACTTCATTAAGGTCAAAAGCTACTCTTCCAATGTAATCATCTCTACCAACCGTTTCTTTATCTTTTACAATCACTTCTAAAATAGAAGATTGAATTTGATCTTTGGAAAAAGCATATACTTGGTTCCATTCCGGATTCGATCTCTTATCAACATGTTTTGTTCTTCCTTTATAGTTCCCTAGCCTCACTTCAACATATGGATCACAAGTTGATGTGAGAGTGTTCAGGGAGAGATTCTTCGCTTTCACGACACGAACATAAAGATAAAACATCTGCTCAACAAGGTCATAGGTACTTGTTGATCTTTCACCACCACTCATCCATCCTCTTCCATTATAAGTTCCAGCATTTGGCCACCGTTCGCCGAGTTGTGGACTTGTGTCTCTCACATTATAGTCCTCTTCATGATGGCTATTAGGATGGCCTTGTTGAACTTGAGGGTTGATTGAGTGCATTGTCATTGGATTATTACCTCTTGGTCTTCTCTTTATTGACATCATTTTGGCTGCTAGAAAAACTATCAATGCTTGTAAGTTTGAAAAATTTCCTCACCTTTAACAAGATTTGAGAAAGGTATTCTCACCCTTTCAACGATGTTTCAGCCGGTAATAGGCCTCGTCTAGTGGTGGATCGAGATTTCAGTAGTTCGGTTATATCGACAAGGAAAAAAAGTTTGTGATTCTAAATGGTGTTAAGGTTCTTTGGAATAGTTCTATTTTATGTTTGGTTTGTTTTCAAAGTTTAGTTTCACTAATGAAATTGTTCTGCGTAGTGTTTATGCAAATAGGTTATAGCTATAAGTAGCTATTCACAAGTAATCCAATATTCGATTCTTAATCAACATAATTGTAGTTAAGAATTCAAAAGTTGGAAATTCACTTAGTTAAGGTTGTCTCACTTTCTCACACATTAGTAGAAGTGTTTGCAACTTCTTTGGTTTCAAGAAAGGAATAGTTTGATCAAGAAGCTGCATAAGCTTAAAGTAGAAAAGTATGAAGAGAAAGCTTCTCTTTGATCAAATGTAAATATATGAAACTAGTAAGCGTGTGCTTGGTTTTATAGGTTTTTATTTTATTTTATTAGGGAACTTGGTTTTAGGTTGAATATACAATTAGTTCTGTTTTAATATAATCACGTATAAGTAAGTTGAAAAATAAATTTTAGAGCATTTTGAAAACAAAAACTATTATACCAAAGAACATTTAAACACTTCAAAATCAATTTTTCGCTCATAAAATCATTTTTGGACATACAACATGTGTGAAACAAAGTGTAGGTTTAGGTTCATTTTAGGAGAGCCAAAAAGGGAGTATGAAGATTTAATATGGAATTTCGTATATAATTAGCCATTGTGGTTCCCAATTTGAATTTATTTTAATTACATTATTATTGAAAATATAGAATTTAATTAGTAAGTTAGAGTTTGTTAGTAGATAGTTAGTTTGCTAATTTCTCACAAGATATCTATCTATATAGAGCAAAAAAGAAGATTTTAATTTGCAAAAAGAATCAAGGGTTAAATATGTTGTTGGTCTCTATAAAATTGAGAACTTCTAAGTTTAATCCTTACTTAATTTTAATAGGTTTTTTAGTCCTTACAAAAGAAAATTGCTTTTAATTTTAGTCCCTGTTACAACAAAGTTTGTTTAATTATCTTTAAACTCTTAAATTTTTGAACGATTTTTTCGAGACAAGTTTAGAACACTATGAAAGATTCATTTACTAAAATTTAGAATTTTTTAACATGAAATGAATTAAATATGAAATTTTTAAAATGACAAAGGTTAAAGATAAAATTAACAAAATTTGGACCTAGAAATCAAATTTTGCGACATTTTTTTGCAGAGGAACTTTTAGTAATGTTTTTAACACGTCCGTAAAAAATTGTTCAAAAACTCAAGAGCTTAAGCATAAATTAAACAAATTTGAATTGAGGAGGGACTAATACTGAATGCAGAATTTTTTTTAGGGACTAAAAGAACTATTAAAATTAAGTAAGGACTAAACTTAAAAGGTCCCAATTTTATAGGGACCAAAAACATATTTAACCGAAGAATTAATTCTAATTTGAAGTTATAATTTGCAGCTTTGCATACAATTGTAATATTCAGACTTAAATTTATTGTTCCACTCGTTTTGTGTATATATATTCAAAGATTAATTATTTTTTAAACTTATTTTTAACTAAAATCAATAATATAAAATTAATTTTTTTCTATGTAAAACTAAACCCAGGTTAAACGATAATCATACATAAACAATAAAGGAGAATTATCATTAGCTTTTTCATAGTTTTGTGTTAATTCCATAAAGTTACTTAATAAGTGTCTTTATTTGGATAAAGGGAATGGTTGAAAGGATCAATTCTTTCTTGTATATGCAGCAATGTCAAAGTGAGAAAATAGAAGTGCCAAAGGCTGATTTGAGTAGCAAAGGCAGCTTTGGTTTTGTGTCTATGTCCAAAGATACTTTCCTTGTGCTTTATTTTTTTTCTCCTCCTTTTAAGATTGTATGTCATAATTGGTAATCTATATTTAGATTGATGACATTTTTTTAATATTTTTTTTACTTAACTCCTGCAAAAGTTATTAAGATGGTGCTATTTTTGGAACAATTCATTCATGCAACCTACAAAATAAGGTAACATCAACGTGGGAGGACAAGCTAAAAACAAAGGATAATGCAGTGATATGTACAAACACAAGTTTGTTTTGTCTTTAGATGAAAAAATCATTTTGTAAGTTATTCGTTACTTCCTGTTGATGAATATTTGTCACAAGAAATTATAAATTTTCCTTGCTAACGAATTGATAAAGTAAAAAGATGGTACTAGATAGAGCTTGATTAATTTTTTGGAAATGGCTTTACATTTAAAACTTTTCTTGAGTATATAGGCTTGATATATAGATTCTTAAATATGCATTATATTTGATTCTTACGAATTGATAAAGTAAAAAGATGGTACTAGATAGAGCTTGATTAATTTTTTGGAAATGGCTTTACATTTAAAACTTTTCTTGAGTATATAGGCTTGATATATAGATTCTTAAATATGCATTATATTTGATTCTTACTTGAGTTTAAAATACAAATTCCAAAATGAATAATGTTGTAACTAAACAAAAGGAAAACTGCTCTCTGCTATAAACAATTGCTCAATCTCATCTGAACTGACCAAAATAACTTTGACGTGACTTAAGTCATGTTTGTTATATATCAATGTGAGTTAAGTCACATTAGCTCAATGTGAGTTAAATCATGTAGGTACTTAAAACAACGTGACTTAAGTCATGTTGAGGTAATTTTAGATTCCAACAATTTTTAACAAGATGCTATTTTTTTTAAGACTCCAAACATACAATATGTTATTTTCTTTTTTTAAAAGCATGTCATGTCTTCGAAAACATCAACTCATTCATTATCCAAAATAAATCATAACTAAAAATACACAAGTACATGAAATCAATTCCAAAAATACACAATTTTATTTAGTTTTAATTTCATCTATGTTGCATTACATTACATTCTCCCTAAATATGTGGTATCATCATGATTTTGGATTTAAATTAAATTCTTGAAAGTTTGCCGAAAATGTTTTGTGTTGGTACCCAGTGTGCGTTAACATGCGCCGGTATCCAGCATGAGTTACCATACACGACTTTAGGCGAGTTAACTGAACAATATTTTTTGACAAATATGCTGGTTTTTTAAGCTCCTAGACTTGTGGTGGCAAAAGAGGTTCAACCCGTTGGGTCGGCCGATTTAGCCTGCTATTTTTGGCAGGCTGAGTCGATGTTTTGAACTTGTTTTGTATAATTAGATCGGCCCACTAAACTCGTTGAAAAAATGGGACGGGCACGGGACGGGCTAACCCACTGAACTCGTTTTTAATTATTTTGGTTGGGGGATTTATTTTATGATTTGTTTTATGTTGACGGATTTTTCTTATTTTGTTATTAACTATGATGTTGAGTTCGGCAATTTGTTAATTATCTTATTTTTACCACAAATTTATTTGTTACCTATTCTTTTACATTTTTTAATGATAAAAGCAACATAGTTTTTTTTTTTTGTAACAATGAAGTTGTAAAAAATGCATTAAAAAAGTTGTTTTCTTCCTAAAAAAAAAAAGGTTTTTAGTTTGACAGGTCGTCCCGCAAACTCGTCTGTCCACCACGAAACAGGGTGAAACGAGATTTCAGACTTGGTCACCTAATTTGACTCGGCTCATCTCGTCTCATTTTAAGCGAGCTTTGATGGGGCGGGTCGGTCCGCTTCACCATCTATCATTGGCCACTACATTCACTTACTACATTCATTCATTCACAATATCTTGTGTTTATTTTTTGAATTTTCAATCGTTCACTGTATTTTATAAAAACATTTATTTTCTCAATGGTAAGCATGTATTAGAAAGATCAATTCATTCGTTTCCAAAATAAATACTAACTAAAAATACACAAGTATGCAAAATCAATTCCAAAACAATAGAATACGAGAAATTTATTTAGTTTTAATTTCATCCCCGTTCAAATCGGACAATAAACGAAACATTGTGTTACATTACATTCTCTATAAGAATGTTGCATCATCATGATGTTGGATTAAAATTAAATTCATGGTTGTTAGCTCAAAATGTTCGCATGTGTCTTATACTTAGTGTAAAAATTTGCAAGTCTCTTTGAAAACTCAAAAGAATGAAGAGAATGCATTTTGTATTCTACCGAATCAACTATATAGGTTCTCACATCGAATTTCTTATATAAGATGATAAGTGACAAACACATATGCATTCCAATATATTCTTTTGAACTTAATCATACTGACCTGCCAACTAACAAGTTTTAATTGACAGAGGATCATGACCATGCTCAAAACAACATCTTAGAAATGCATTCATGTTTGTCACACTCATCTTATACAAAGGAATTGGATGTGAGAACCTATAAAATTATTTCGGTAGAATACAATATGTGTTTTCTCAATTCTTTCAAGTTTACAAAGAGACTTGCAAATCTTTACACTAAGTATAAGATACTTCAATGTCAACATTCTTTGCAAACTATCATGAATTAAACTTAATTCCAATAAAATAAAGACACTACATAACAATATAACCTAATCTTCATCTGGTTTAATCAAACTCATGAGAATATCTTTAGAAAATCTCAGCAACGAAACATCCAGCTTGATTGTCGAGAACATGTTGTGCTGACCAAATATCGAGAACATGTTCCTCATGTCGTCTTCGTCGTTCATGAGCATCATCTGGTTGAACTACAATCTCCTGGCTGAGTCGACCGATGGACATTGATACCCAACGTTGTCCACTCTCCTTGTGTCTCTGTGGTTGAGTTGTCAGTTAATTTGATCTAGTTGATCCTTCAGATCTACTAACGTGACATCAACCAGAACCCTGAACAAATTGGGCTTTCCACCATTGAAGTATACTGCAGCTAACATCGTGTTCGGATCTACTAGATAAATGTCCATTGATTCAAATATACACCATGAGAAATTAAAAACAAAAAACAAAAAATTCATTCAAACATTTCATCAAACACTTGAAGTGCAAAATATACATAAACCCTGAAATCAAAAACTAAAACATAAACATGCAAACATCTAAACATTTAATCAACTTAAATATAGTCTAACAAGGATTCATAACATTTACTTGTAAACATTTAATCATTTCCTACCCAAAAAAAATAAAATTACATAAGTCCTGGCTAAAACTAAAACATTTCTAATTTAAGAGGAAAAATGTATCATACAAACATAAAATGTCAATTGTAATAGATTATGAAAACTTCCTTGTTATTGTAGTGGTATCATTTGAATTTGAAGAAATTTGGTGTTGGATGATTTGAGAGAGTTTTAGAGACTGAGTTTTCTGAAATAGAAGAAATGAGATGTTGTCTCTGCTATATAATAATGTAACGGTAGTTAACTCACGCCGGTACAAACGCAAGTTAACTAACGATGGGTACCGAGCATGAGTTAACTCATAGTGAGGTTATTTTTAAAAATCGAGGGTGGGAATGAGCAAAAACCAAAGGAAAAAGAGTAAAATTCAACTCATGATGCATCAACAAGCATTGTGAGTTTGTCAATAAAAATACGAAAAACATACTCATGATGTCCAATATTTTATTATCTAAACTGACTTGGATTAGTTCTCTATCTCAACTACAAACATTTCTCGTCTTGAGACAAACATGAGTATATTCACATCCTTAATCAACTGCTTTATTTTCTTTTCACCTTCATCTCACAATGATGATACATAGGATGTTGAATCACCAATTAACACTTGGTGATCGTTATTTTAAGCACTCTGTCATGCTTGTTGAGCATATTTTATTTGTTAAGCTTTTGGTCATACACTTCTGTTTTGTGTCGCCCATTATATTTGATGTTTTCTTGTTTTGTAATAAAAATACGAGTAAATTTTGGGAGATGAATAAAAGTAACTTTTGTAATAATAAAAGAAACTATTTAAGAACCAAAATAAAAATACGTCTATTTAATTGAGACAATTTTTTTTATATTTAATAGTTTTTAAATTCCTAAAAAAGAAGTAATGTGCTTATTAAAGAGTTTAATTGATATAGATGTGGTACGGATAGCACTTGGGTGACATAGAGTTGGGTGACATTGGTGACATTGACCAATCACAATGTCACAATGCTTGTGAAAGAGAGAGAAACACAAGCATTGTGACATTGTGATTGACCAATGTCACCAATGTCATCCAACTCTATGTCACCCAAGTGCTACCCGATGTGGTACCCATCTTCACATTAGTTTAGACTAAACTTTTGACCGGTACAACGCACGGGTCTTACCAACCACAATATATTTTCATTAAACATGCTACAATAAACATTCATAAGTTTAAAAACTGATTCACACCAAGAACAATGTGAAAAAAATAATAATTATAATAACAATGTGGTCCCATGTTACCAAATGTAACAATGTCATGATCAACTACTTCTTATCATGTAAAGCTACAAATATACCAAAGTTAATTTCCACACACTTGTTGGTGTCATTACTTTGCTCAAATCAGCTGCTACATTGAATTCAAGCTGCGCTAAACCTTCATGAAGCTAAAACGATCAAATACTCATGATTCATTGTTGCCTTGGAGTTGGTGGTTACTTCATTCATACCGTGTGTGATATAAGAGTTGCCAATTTTTTTTCTTCTAATCTATAAACGAGAAATGATTTATATTGCAAAAAGAAAAATCTATTGTTTACAATGTTTCTAGCTCTTTATCTAGTTCTTTGTAAACATATCCATTGCTCCGCTAAAATAAACATAATCCATTGCTTAACTTTTGTTTTCAAATGATGGTAAACATAATTATTTATTATTTATATTATTTTTAGTATAGTTATTTGAAATAAAATTTTGAGTAAATTACAACATCCTTTTTTTAAGAGATCCTTATAATACATTATCCTTCCCTCTTGTTTTGAAACACACAATCTTCCCCAAAAGACGAGTTTTAATACATTTGATCTATTTTTAAAATTTTCCTTAACTATAGATTAACCTCGGTTAGGAATTTTTTTTCCTAAAATAGCCTTTCACCACTTGCCAATTGTCATACTCATTTTTTTTCTCCACCAATTCAAGACCACCAGTAAAAGGGAAAACTATCTCCAAACCATCATTCTTTGTCAAAATCCATGTCTTTCTCAACCCAAATAACACGAAAAATAGATTCTCACACCTTGCCTAGCGTTTGAATAGAAACCCAAAGACACATTCAAACCCAAAGACACAATTTTACATCTTCACTTACGATTCTCTCGTTGGAAAATGGTAATTCCGTACCGTACTCACCACAAGCACAAAAAAAACCTTTGTCGCACCATGGGCCACTTATACATCACTGTTACTTTAATCCTTTCCTTTTACATTTTCAAATGAGTAAACCATCAAATTGGTCCTTGTCTTTGTAAGTAACTCTCAAATTAAACCTTTCTATTATAATTTTTAACTAGCCCCGGTTTTTGTCAAAAGTTTTTCAAATTGGTCCTTATTTTATGTTTTTGTCATATGATGAGAAACCTAATTTGAGAAACTTTTTACAAATACAGAAACTAGTTTGAAATATTTACACATTCATAGATTAATTTAAGAGTGACTTACATAAACAAGTATCGATTTGGTGGTTAATCACGTCACATAAACAGTAATAGAGAAAGATTTGGGATATAACTTAGAAAAATGGGTGAAAAATAATAATGTAAATTTAAATAACGAAGTATCTATTTAATTAAAAAGAAGTTTTCCTTTTTATAAAAATGTTTCTATTTTAATTAGAAAAGAGTTTTTTTAAAGGAATATCTCTAACAATGTTAGATAAATGGATTTTTTTTTTAAGAATGTTAGATAAATGGATTAAACTGTATATTTTAACACAAAAGAGGATGATAAAGTGATATAAGGATCTCTCAAAGAATGGAGTTGTAATCTACTCTAAAATTAAATAAAATGATGTTTTAATTATAAAAATTTATGAATAATAATAATAAATTTTTTAGGAATAAGAAGAAAAAATTGTTGGCACGATGTTTTATGTGGGAATATTCCCCTCACATAATTCCTAAAGAAATGATATTTGAACAATTATTTTGTGATAACTTTTGAACAACATTCTTTTTCATACTCACATTAAGTTTCTTTTCTCTCTCTTCATTTTTTTCTCTCTCTCTATTGTTTTTGACCAATAAGAAGATAGAAAAAAAAAGGTTGCCGTAAAAGTTGTCATCAAATGGTTGTACAAATATCATTGCTCTAATTCCTAAGGCTTTTGGTGGGCGGCCAGTAGTGTTGGAGGTTAATTTACAAGAAGGTGTGGGTAGGGTTGTTCTTTTGGGGGTGCAAACAGCTCTATGGAGCTGGGATAGAGCTGGGTCTCCAAAAGTTTGAGGCCCAAAATATTTTTTTATATATATAATGCAAGTAAAAATAGATAACGCAGCCTATATATCAGCTATGCAGATTGAGCACAACGACGTTTTTCGTGCTCAAACTCAAAAGGAATTTGGGTTCCACTCCCAGATTCCAGCTTTTTCCCATTAATTAGTTTTTTTTTATGAATAACTCATAGATTTAATAAAAACACTATAACCTTTTTTTTTCCTTCTTATTTTTGTTAAAGCAATTCTTGTAATATTTTTGCTCATACTTGTTATATAAAATAGTAAAGTTCTAACGATAAACATTATAATTATTCTCTAAAAATCCATTATAAACATTTTTTTTTGGCCTTTGTACTAACTAAGGAAAATAGTAACGTAAAATGTTGATAAAAATATTTGTTTGAAGTTATACTTTTATATTATAGATTAGAATATGAATCATTTTTGTGTTAGTTACATGACTATTTTTTATGTTTTTTTTTCGATGTCAAAAGAGCATTTGATAAATAAGCATCCATAAATTATAAATTGTCAATTACAGTTAAGAAATGTACAACTATAGGCACATCCAAATCACAAATAAGTTTTCAATTAACCTTCAGCCATACGCCTGGCTGTTGAGCAAAACGCTACATGAGATATAATAAGCATCCTTGTGATATATTTGTCCCATTTGATCATGTAAGCAGCTGCCATTTCCCGAAGTTGTTGGTATGTATATGGAGATTTTCCCCCAAAGAGGTGGGTCAACTGATTCTCAACAGCTCTGTAAAGGCACTGCCCATCAGGCTTTATTTCACATACAGTCAAACCAAGAGGCTTCAATTTCCTTTCGAGTTTCTCATTTTCAATCGTGCGATCACTTATAATGTCATTCTGCTTTGCTGGGATTCTCTGTTCTCTCTCTCTGCTTCTTGTTGAGCTCTTTTGTCACGCCTCTGTTTGGCCTTGCTGACCTTTGTATTCTTAGGTTGACTACTAACAGATACCCCAGCTATGGCCTTAACCAAATTGTCCATATTGCTCTTTTCATTTCCGTTACCACTACTATAGCCTAATGCAGACAGTTCTTTGGCCTGCTTCTCCTTGAGCTTAGCAGAAAGTTGAGAAACCTCTTCCTCCACTTGCTTTTTCTTAGCTTTTTGCTAAGCCTTGCTACCTCTAGCTGCTTGCTTTTTCATTTCAACTTCTTTTTTCTGCAGTTGTGATATCCCGTTCATGTGGCGTGCAAGAATTTCATCGCGAGTTTCTTCTTCCTTGTTTTCAGATGTTTTGTCTGAAATCACTTCTTCTTGTACCTCCTCCACTTCTTGGGTATCCTCCATTGTAACAACCCTGAAAAAGTTTGTGACTGACGAGCAAGTCCGCCAGCGTTACCCGGCTAGTGAGTGCTCTATTATTTATGTTTACGGGTGTTATTTTCAATTAAATAAGAGATTGTTCTTTAAAAAAAAATTATTTTATTTTATTAGAGGCCTATTTTTACTACCAGAACCTGGTCTCCAATTTCATAGGAACAACCTAGGTTTGTGAATTGATATCTATGGTTAACATTTCAAAATCAGAAGATGGGTGGATTTACCTAGTACACTAAAGGTATTTTTTTGTTAAAATAATTTATTCATATCTTCGTGATTTGCTGTTCTCTCCTTTGGTGGTGGTGGAAAAAGGGGACCTTTTTGCTTTGTTGTGTGAAAGTTTTGCACCCTCAAAAGCGATAATATTTTATCGCAACTCGTAATATATCGGCGACCCACAAGGTGCGACCTAGGGAAGTGAGGGGTATTTGGAGAAGGGTGAGGCCAAGTTGTGTTTTGTGTGATAATGTTCGGAAGACGGAAGACCATTTGTTAATTATAATTGTAGGTTTGATAGTTCTATTTAGTATGATGTGTTTAAGTGGTTTGTGATCATATCAGTGTTGACCTCCATGATAAGGCATGGGAAAGGTCGAAGGGAGATATTTTTTTTGTTACAAAGGCTAAAAAGCAAGGAAAAGAAACAAAAAAAAGAAAACAGAAAACTAATGTCTCATATAAAAAGTGCCAGTAGCATCATTCCGGAATAGAGGCAAAAGCTTTGAGGGTGGAGAGTCGTGGCGAATAAGATCAATGTTGGAAGTGGCACCAAGTTTGGCCAAAAAATCTGCACAATGATTTCCTTCCCGAAGGGCGTGACTAATAGTTGCTTGAACCTGCTCCATTAACTCTTTAATGTCTTGAACCAACACGGCATAAACATGGAACTTGAAGAAAGGGCCAGTAATGATATTGATGCATAATAAGGAATCAAAATAACAGATAAGATCCACAATACACTTGTCTTTGGCAAGCAAGAGGCCCTGGTAGATGGCATAAAGTTCCGCATAAAGGATGTCGGACGAGTTGTGAATATAACCAGAAAACCCAGACAAGTAAAACCCTGCATCATTTATGAGAACACCACCATAGCCAGCTCTAATGGGGGAAACGAGACAACTCCCATCAATGTTGAGAATGACTTTAGAGTGATTCTGATGATTCCACTTGAAAAATCTATCCTCCATATCACTGTTACGAGAAGAAGGGAATGAGATTTTTAAAGTATCAACTATACCTTGAATGTTGTAAGAAATATAATTGGGAGTCCAATTTTCATTTCTAAGACACATCATGTTTCTATTACTGCATGCCCGCCAAATGGTTGCTGCAAAAGTGAAGGAAAGATGACCCACCGAGTTGTTCTTAAGCCACTCATGAGTAACGGAAGTAGAGAAGAAATCATTATGAATAAAACCACTCCGTTGCCAAATACTTCTAGAATGAGCAATATCTCGCACACAATGGAGGAAAGTTTCATCGTGGAGGCCACACCGAGAACAAACATGAGAAGGGGCAATTGTATCCGCTTTTTGGCATATAGGTGCCATTCTTGTTGTTGTGCCAGATGAAAGTGTCTTCTTCTACTGATAGATTGAACTTGAAGTGAATGTCGCAAAGGGAGGAAGCTGGGTGTAAAGGATATTTGTATGAGGATTATTTGAGGATATCACATCTTTCACTTTCAATTGAAGATCATGGATGTCAATGTAAAGAGGTGTGCGCCCTAAGATGGCAAGAGAACTCTAAGGACAAGACCAGAATGAAGAATTACCCGACCCGACACATCAAGAAAAACCATCTTTGTGGACGTCTCGAGCGTGAAGGATAGAGGACAAAAAAAAACATACACTAGGACGGGCTAAAGCAAAAAGCGCATTCAGACCAATGACATATCTGTCAGAGAGGAGTTGGACCCAAAGCTTAGGAGATGACTGAACCATATCCCAAACCAGTTTGCCTAGTAAACAAATGTTTGTTTCCCTCGCCGTTCTGAACCCAAGGCCACCAAGCTGTTTAGGCTGAGATATTTTTTTCCCAACCAACAAGATGAATACCTATGTTATTATTATCCCTCCAAATGAAATTGAGGGTGGTTTGGTCAATGCTATCACAAATGTTCTGCGGGAGACAAGTAACCTGCATATAATAAGAAGGAATGGAGGCAGGTACATAAGATGCTAGAGTCACCCTGCCTGGTTTGTTAAGCATCTTATGTTTCCAAGAAGCAAGCCTAGATTGCATTTTTTTCAATAATAAACTGAAAATCACTACGCTTTGCTCTTCCTTTAAGAATAGGAAAGCCCAGATATTTGTCAAGAGAGTCGGTGCTTAAAGATAGAAGTAAGACTATTTATTTTTGCTCTTGGTGTGCCTGAAGAATAGAAAGGCCTTGAATTTGAAATATTAATTTTCAAACCTGAAGCCTGGCTGAACTGCTCAAACATGTCAGTGATGAACCGAAGTTGAGAGTTTTTTTTCCTTGGTGAATAGGAGAACATCATATGTGAAGAGGAGGTGGGAAAGTTGAGGGCCATTGTGAGAAAGGCGAATGGGGTCCCAGTTATCTTGGTGAACAACATTGTTGATTGCAATGTATAGCTTTTCCATGCAAAGGATGAATAAATACGGAGAGAGAGAGAGAGGGTCCCCTTGCCGAAGGCCATGAGAGGGCTTGAGCGAAGGCATCTTGTTCCCGTTCCAAAGGATAGAAAGTGTTGAGGAGGTGACACAGTGCATGATTAGCTTTGTTGTAATGTAAGGAAAGCCAAAATCATAGAGACAAGATTTGAGAAAATTCCAGTTGAAATTATCGAAAGCTTTCTCCAAATTTAGTTTAAAAGCAACCATGCCCTTTTTCTTCTTTGATCTACGCATGTAGTGGATGATCTCCTGCAAAACAATGACATTATCAGTAGTACCTCTACCAGGCAGAAAACTGCTTTGGTAGGGGCCAATAATAGTATTAAGGATAGGTCGGAGACGGAGGACCAAGATTTTGATGATGATCTTGTAAATAATGTTGCATAGGCTGATTGGTCTAAATTCTTTGTAGGTAGTGAGGGGTTCAACCTTGGGAATGAGAGGAACCAGAGTGTCAGAGAGAGCGGGATCAAAGGAACCTGTTGTGAAGGCACTCTTAACCATTTGGAAAATGTCTTCTTCAACTATGTGCCAGTATTGTTTGAAGAAAATGCATTGAAAATCATATGGGCCAGGGGCTTTGTAGGGCTTCATGGTGTTTAAGACTGCTAGAACTTCAGCTTTAGTGATGGGGCAATTTTGCAAAAGCTTACCAATATCATCAACGATGGGGTGGGGACCTTCAGAAAATGTGTGGTTATGACCATGCTGGTTGCTGCAGAAAAGGTTTTGAAAATAATGTTGAGCTTCATTTTGGAGGATAGATTTATCATCTGACCAGATACCATTTGGAAGTTGAAGATGGTGGATTCTATTTCTCTTTCTTCTGATAATGGTTTGGGTATGGAAGAAAGCAGTGTTTATGTCTCCAAATTTGACCCATTGTTCCCTTGACTTTTGGTACCAATGCATTTCTTCTTGGTGGAGAATGTGATTGTATTCAAGTTGAAGTTATTTTCAAGGTGTACATGGGGAATATAATCGACACGATCCAAATAAAGTTGGACGCCTTTCTGCCTCTTTTCAATCTACTTCTTCTGTTTGAAAATATTACCAACGACATCATTGTTTAAGATGATTGATTTCTCTTTGACATTATTGATTTGGCATTCAGTCCTTTGTCTCATTTGAGAATCTAGGAATGAATATATCTTCAAGACTAGGAATTCAAAAGTAAAATAGTTGGTTGATTCGATCAAAATGATGTCTTGGCTCTCTTCATTAGTGTCATAAGTGCTAATTCAACAACTAAAAAAATAGTAGCACTTAAAAAAAAGTATTTAGTCCTTAGAGAAAATGTGTCAATAACTTTGCTTGTACTTTGTGAACTTTTCACTAAAAAATCAATGAAGATTATATTGTTATAATGTTTTTGGGGCCTTGTATTTTTTGGGGCAAATTGAGAAAATAAAGAATAGGGTAAAAAAAATGAAAATATAGAACAACGTAGAAAATACATCTTTGTATCAACATAAAGGCAAAGTAGAACTTGTTAAAAAATAAAGGCAAATAGAAAAAAAAATCAAAAAAAATCTCATTGAAGACTGTTCACCAAATTAAAGCATTAGTAAAAAGAAAAATTATTACAGAGTAATGCTTTGAATTTAATGAATAAGCATAATTATATTAGGAAACAACAAGCGAACAATGGGCACAAAGGGAGCCTTCATTATTTAAATAGGTATAGGTTCTTAGATCCACAACATCATTTGCCACCTTAATATAGGGAATTATGAGTGTTTTCTGGCAGATAACTATGTATGGCAATAAGGTAGGTGGGAACGAGTTTTACCTTCCCTATCTCCATGCCATACTCTTATATATTTACCCGTTACCCTATCGATATCTAAAAGGGATGAGAAATCGAATCTCATCCTCATCTCCGACGGGTTCGGATATACCCGCTTCATCCCCATCTCTGCAGTGGATAATTTTTTTTTATATAATAAAAATCAAAGTATTTTTCGGTCCTGTGCGCAATTGTGTAATGCATTATTCAGGATACAGATGATGACGATTGATGGCTATGATGATGGAGAAGAGAGACCGAGTGTGTGAGATATGGAAGGAGATAAAAGAGAACTGTGATAAGCAAGTGTCATCTGAAAGGCTGTTAATGTCACTGAAATGATTTATTGTTTAGATTTCTATTTATATAAAAGGGGTAATAAATTGATTTTCTACATTCGGAACTAGTTTGGGTGTTAGTTTGTGGTGGGTATCTATATCCTAGTTATCCGTTCCGTACCCGTATTTTGAAATCGGATAAAACCCAAACCCATACCCAAACTCAGTCAAAACGGGGAAACTCATCAAAATAGGTTTGGTTCGGATGGGTACTCTTGGGTATGAGTTTTGTTGTCATGCCTATAGATAATATATTCTTCACGCTTCTTTCTAGCCCTTTTTTTCTTCGACGAAACGCTTCTTTCTAGCCTAGTGAGTGTAACATGATCTGCAACATTCTTTCAAGACTTTAGATAACATGATTTGGAAGAGTCCATCGATGGAAGACAATGAGGATCATTCATGTCCAAGTGTTTTTGTAGTTCATGAAAGTTACTTTTTGCATTTACTCAAAAGTGTATATCCATGCATCTCTTGAACTTTTCATCCTTTTCATAGTAATTGATTATTTCTATCTATTCTCTTCTTTCTTTCCTTTTTTCGACAAGATAAAATATAATTAAAAGACACTAAGAGAAATATAAGGAAAAAAAATAAGGAATGAAATGAGTTGATGATAATTTTGTGGTTTTTTTGTTTGTTTGAAGGATTTGAAGATTTTGAGATAATTATTTTACTAAAAGTTATTACCTTCCCCACTCCAATACTTTTTCAAGCAAATAAAACTAAAACAATTTTTTGAGGATTTTTCTGAGAATATGAAAAAAATTAAAAAATAAAATAAAAATGGGTTTAAACGATGAAATTTTGGATTTTGAGGGCGAATTCCCGTAAGAAGTCTTGATCTTGATATTTTTTCTAGTTTTCTGAGAAAGTTTTGGACAATCTGATCAAGTAGCCCAAAAACCAAATTTTTGACTAGGAACAACTAACAATGACCTAAAACAGAAGGATGACAATTAAGAAGATTAATATGGTCCTTAAAATGCCTAAAAATGACCTAACAATGCCTTAAATGGATCAAGTAGCCCTAAATCCGAATTGGTGAAAAACTCATTTCTCTACCCCAAAACAAAGGGAAAATTCAATTCGAATTATAAAATCCGAAAAATCACATGGTCATTTTCGTAAAAAAAATAAAAATAAATAGGGCACTGATAGGTCCGCAAGTGCACGGAAATATCGGTTTTAGTATAAAAGATGTCGAATCCCACAGAGACCAATGTCAAGTACCGTTATCTATTATCACGCTGTTTATCTAAGGCGATGCTAATTAGTTTGGTTGAGAAATTGGGAAAATAACTTGTTTTTAATTAATTTTAATGACAAGAGACCGGAATATAATTCGCGTCGATCGTGAATACTTTGTTAAGTTATATTTTATTATTGTAATAGGACAATATTTTCGCGCGTAAAAAGAATTAAATTAAAGGGGTCGCTAGCTTTCGCGTGTACGACACCCAATTTTGACTTTGTAATCTATTCGACCGCTTTCGCGCGTACGCCTTACAACTTCAAAATTCTGTTTGAAAAATAATCAATTTTTGCTTGAAAAATCATTTTTAGTAGAAAAACAAATTTAAAGGTACTGTCGACTTTTGCATGTCCGTCACCAGATTTTAAGCTTATAACTGCCAGCTTTCACATGCACAGTTACAATTTTAAAATCCCTTTTGGGAAATTGGTAATTTCTAAATTAATTAAAGAAAACGCTTTCGCTGTATTTCAAAATCAATTTCTGAATTTTCTATGGTCAGATACAAGTTTCACTCTTTCGATATAAAACCGCTATCACTTTATTTCAACTTTCGCTGTAAATATTAATTGTTAAAAATCAGAATTTTAAGACATAAAAACAATTCCTGTTACAATTTTTAAGCATACAGCTTAACAGAGTACCATTGGTACGACGTTCGTCATATTCCCGACTCAATAGAAATCTACTCGGACATAGTAATTATAAGAAAAAGGCCACGGCAACAGAACAGAAGTGCAGCAACAATGCAGTACAACAATTACAAGCAATTGGAATTGAATGAAACTCCTGGTTCTGAAACAGATGAAACTGCAGCACAAAAAGGGAAAAGAGAACAGCACCAGCAAGCAATACCAATTCTCCAATTGCAAGTGAAATGAACGGTGCAGCAATATAATAAATAAAACAACCGAAATTCAATAACAAAAGCACTGAAGTGATAAAGAGACAATCAAAACCATGGAACTGAACTGAATTATATATAAATATAATTGTATGATAGCATCGTAAACTTTGAAAATGAAAGAAACAAAAAGAACTCTAAAGCTAGGATGCAAAATAAACGCTTAAAATGGAATACTTTATCGCAGCAACAGCATAAAGTAGTAATTGAAATAAATATGGATGAATAGTAATTGAAATTATATGTGTTTATACGGCTAAATTGAAATTGCAAATGAACAAAGTACTCAAAGCTTTAAATTACAATAAGCGTAAAAATAAGTTGTATTCTAAATTGCTGAATTTCTCTCTGTAAAGCTTGGTGTCTAAAACTGGTTCTTGAAGGTTTCTTTTATAGGCAAAAATTCTGCATTGAGGTGCCTTTGATCATGTTCCCAGTAGTGGAGAAAATGGAGGAAGTGAGACAACTGCTTTTCAAACGTGGGAAAGAATTGGTTGTCTTTTACTCTCCACTTGACTTCTGACCTTTTAACCTTTTATTCCTTTTTTACCCTTTTTTCGCCGAATTTCATCATTTTGACGAGCGGAGACCTTTAACCGATAAATACCTGAAATAGACACACAATACCAGCATAACATTGCAAAAATTTATAAAATCAAAATCAAAATATGTGTAAGACGAGTCAAAATAATAGTGCATTTTACGTGTTATCAAACTCCGCTGCACTTGAAACATTGTTTGTCCTCAAGCAAGAGACAAGGGACAACAACAACATAATTCAAAAAAATATAATCAACTAAAAATCAATTGCATTTTTTTTCAAGGCTTTGTTCTCGGGGTACACTTATCACAACGTAAACACTTTTCAAGGATCACATCAACCCTACAAGAATTTCAAGTGAGTGCGTGTGTGTGTGAAGTCCAGCCTTTTTATTGCGCCCGTGTAAGAGGCATTATGAGGAAAACACGACTTAAAACCCTAAAAAAAACTATTATTTTAGAATGACGGCTTGAATACCTAATTAGGTCTTGAAGTATGCCTTTTATACTGAAGCAATACGGGCTAATAAACCTTGTTGGGCTTCAGAACAAATTGTAGATCGTTCAACTGATGTACATAACAAGAATCAGTGACAAATAAGGAAAGTCCTAATATGTAGGAACATCTTTAGGAACTTTCAAACATATCAAAATATTCCCTAAAATATTATCACTCTTTTAGGAATAACATCACAACTGATTCTGAACAGATATACGCGTTGTTTGGCCAATAAGATATGAGGACGTGGATTCCTTAATAAGATAAAGTGCATGTACAAATAGGCACGAAACAAGGCACACTGAACCGTGCCATGATGTTGGAACATCATATCCAACATTTTACATAAATGCTTAAAACATGTTGGAACAGAGAATCCAACAACACAAACATGGATATTTGTTTTAGCAATAATGCAGCCAATACAAATACCCAACAATCTCTCCCTTTGGCAAATTTTTGGCTAAAACAAATTAAGGCCATTAAGATAAAGTAGAGGGATACAACACTTCCATTTCTTCAAACAGTATGAACACACACACATGAAGAAACATCCATCACATATAGTCTAAAGAGATACCTTAGATAAACTTCTTCAAATCATCATAAACTCACATCCATGAAGAAGAAGCAGAAAAACAGTATCACTAAAGGGATTCAAAAATGTGCACTAAACAAAGGAATACCTCACAAGATCTTCAGTCATAGCTTGAACCAAACAGACATGAAGAAGGAAACATCATACCCTTAACAAAATCTTAGTTAAGAGATAAAAAGGTATTACTTACACCATAAACATGTAGCAGCGGATAAGATAGTAGCATTGTCTCACAAGAGGAGAAAAACAAGCAAAGGAAAAATAAATTCCCACACAGGTTTGGATGTTCCAACATCCTTCACCACATCAGGCATGAGCACTAATCACACATATCAGCAAGGGAAAAAATAAATTTCCCATACCTACAGAGTACTGACATCTAGATGTTTAAGAATCCTACTTAACATCCTGTCAAACAGCTTGCTTAGATACAAGCACATAGCTATAGTATCACTCCCCCTCAATATTACAACATATGAGTGACTACTGACAATAATATTCCACTACTCCCCCTAAACACATGCATATTAAGAAACTTTGAAACCCAAAACTGCTAATGCATAAAGAAAACTTCAGGGCCAACTAATTCTTCAGGGAACATTCACCAAACAGACTTTAAAGTCACACAGACATGTTCCGACGTTCAACAGAACATTAGCAGAGAACATGCCCAAAATGAAAATACTGAGAACTTAAAACAAATCCCAGAACAGAAATCAAGATGTTGCAACATCAGTGACAACATCCACAAGAACCAGAAATAGTTGCAAAATAAATGCAACAACAGACAATCAGGCATAATTGCAAAATAAATGCAATAATAGCACACACAGGCATAAATAGAATATAGAAAATATAGAGATACCATCTACTCCCCCTTTTTAGCCACAAAATATGCCAACAGAAAATGTTTATGCAAGCAAACATTAAGAAGGGCCAGAAGAGCATAAATTTTCAGAATACTAACATACATGAAAGTACTAAGTACCATATGAAGCGTAAGTGCAGAATATCAGGGCTTAGCCCACATACAGACCAAAATAGGCACACTTGGTGCAAAAAATATTCTGGGCTTAGCCCACAAACAAACCAAAATTATAGGTTACAGAAAAAAATATTCATCATTTGAGCTACTTCCAGAACCTTCATTACTTTCTTCATCCTCATTTTCAGCTCCTTCTGCATTATCATCTTCATTGTCTTCCAGTTCATCCTCAACTGTAACATCCTCTCTCTCTAAGGAATGGATAATCAGCTCAAACTGAGCTTTCCTTTCATCAAGTAGGACACAAGTATCCTTCAGAGCAGCAATAATTCCTGCTTTGTCATTATCCCTACAACAGGTACACTTCCAGATGTTCCAACAAAATTTGGAATATGATGATGAGTCAATAATTAGTGTTTTTAATATAATATTTAAGTCCGTTTTATTTATATTTGAGTTTATTTTATTTAGTTTTATTTCCTTTTTAGAACCCTTTTACTTCAATTGCAAGTTATTTAATTTCAGGAACAAATATTCTAAAGATTGAGTCTTGGAGCAAAAGAAAGAGGATTTGGAGCTGATTCGTGCCTAAAATACGAATATTGAAGACAAAAATATGTCTCCCCCAAGTCAGAGACTTGGCATGGCCCGTGCCACCAGCCACACGGCCGTGCCAACCTTCAGGATCCACTTTTGCTGCTTTTTACTTCATGGACAAGCTACCTATTAGTTTATTTCTAACCTAAAAGCCTATGGTTTCTTGTGGAACATTCTAGTGTTATATTTATTAGGGCTTAAGTCATTGTAAACTATAAATTGTGTAGCTAGCTATCACAACAATTCATCCTTTGTTCTTGGAATAAAAGTTCACCTTGATTTTATTGTTATTTACTTTTATGTTTTTCTTTTTCTCTTCTATGTCTACAATGAATGTGAGTGAGTAGACTCTTCTTGTCTTGGGATTGTTGGATAAGTCTAATGACGTAATTCTAATCAAACTAAGCCATAAACCCTAATTTTATATAAACCTAATTTCTAATCTATTTCACTGTTCTTATAATCAATAATAAATATTAATCGATGGATCGAAAGATGAAGTTTTAATATTGGAACAAGTGAATATAGACAAGGATTGCGAAACATGAAAATAGTCTAGCAAACCTTGAGACAATAAAGTTTCAAGCTTCAAGGATTTCAATAGCAATCAACCATGAAAATAGGCGTGGTTGCTAGAGAAACACACTCACTGAGAGCAAAAGGAGATGTGATAGGCTAAAGAGAAACTTGTCTTTAGAAAGTAGGTCCAATATAAAGTTTAGGTTTAGGGTTTGGTTTGTGAAGGTTTTGTCATCAAGATGAACCAATAATCTCAAGACACCTTTTATTATTATTGTTATTTTCTTTCAATTAAAAATCCAAACTTTTTAACCTTTGAAACTTTCATCTAATCATTATTAAAAGTTAATTGAATTCATAACTCCCTGTCGGAACGATACTCTTTTTACTACTTTGGTAGAACCGTGCACTTGCGATTTTACTCATCACATGGTCAGGACCAAACAATTTGTGGTGCAAGGTGAGAGGAAAATCCCTCTTTTTGGGTATATCATTTGCAGTCTTAATATTGGGTTGTTAGTCTAGAATAATACTACATAATAGGGTAGGAAAGGCTATGGGGAACTTAATAGCATATGTTTTGGCATGCTTAATATTTTGTTCAAAGATGTAAGCACCAAATTTCATCTTTGCCTTAGATCTTACAACATAAATAAACTTATCCAGCATTGGGCAATATCACAGGAATGAGTGGTACAGTCCCAGTTTGATGCAGCAATCCTGTTGAGAATAACATATTGGACAGATAACTTCTCAGAGGAAATCTTTTTCTTCTGAGGCCACACTTTGACCTGATTGGCAGTGATCTCCTTGCACACCTGATTATCAGTCACCTCTAGCTCAGGAATATTGGTCTCTTCAACACCTAGGAACTTGTTGATGATGTTGGGAGAGAAGTTGACACATTCTCCTCTAACATAAACCTTTTGGTACTCCTTACTACGGGGATTTTCACAATCAAAAGATATGTTCACCAAAAACTCTTTCACCAGTTGTCCATAGCAGTCACAAAGTTTGGAAACTATCTTCAACAGTCATGCTTCTTTGATGAGCTCCATCACCGTTTCAATTTCCAGAGCCTCCTTTCCCAGTTATCTTTCCAATGCTAGCCTCCGATGATAAATAAATTTCCACCTATGTGCATACTCAGGTAAATGAAATTAGATCTTGTCAATAGGCACATTTTCAACAGTTTGCATGACCTTCTTCCCAACATATTTGTTTGATGCAGAGGGGATGATGGTTTGAACATCCTTCTTAACATCATACTCTGACTCACTAGATGAAACGACCTTCATCTTCCTTGTCCTACCAACAGTAGGCTTTACTTTCACCTTACTCCAACCTCTCTTAGGACCTACACCAACATTCTTGGTCCTAGTTTTGGGAGTTTCCGTCTCAGAGGGAACCTTAGATACATCAGAAACAGTCTTTTCAGGGGTTCTTGTTTTAGAGGGAACAATCTTCACTTTGTTGCTTCTTAGCCTCTTGGCTACACTTTCACCATATTTCTTACCTAGTGGAATGTCATCTGAGTCTATATCATCAACATTCATCACATTTTCTTCATTCTTTTCAACAGACATATCCTCCTCAAGATCAGACTTTACTTCTGTATGTTCTTCTCTAGTCTGTTTCTTTTCTTCAGACCCATCCTTTTCCGACCCATCCTCATGAACAAATTCATCTTCAACAGGAGTTCTAGCATCATCATCCTGTTTTTCTTGTTGGTCCAAGGAAGTTTCAACATCCAGCCCAACATCCTTTTGGCCATCCACTTTCTCAAGTGACAGTTGAACAGAGTCATTAGCCGTATTCTCATTACCAGTTTTAGGATCATCAATGTCCATATTTTCAGTACTCTCAATACCAGCATTCAAGTCTTCTAAACCTAGTTTTTTACAAGATTCAGACACTACAGAGGGTAGGATTTCAATAGGATTACCTTTTTCAATCTCAGACGTTGAAACATGAGAAGAAATCTTGGGCTTTGCTTTCGTATCTGATATCTGGGGATCTTTCACAAAAGTTCCAATGCTTGGTTAGACAACGGTGGATATGAAAGGATTTTCCTTTTCGTACAGATCAATCATGCTCAATGATGTCTTTGATTCTCCCCTCTTTGTTTTAGGTGACATTTTCTTCTTTGAAGCAGACTTTGTAGTGGTTTTCTTCTTGGATTTTGAGGAAGAAACCGTTGTGATGGGTTCGACCATTTTAGGAGTGGAAGAACCGGTTTCAAGAGGTTTGGTGACCGAGTCTTCATTGATAGCCTGAGGGTTGTTTTTGAAAATCATTATGATTTGGTTGTTTTGGTGACTATTGATGTGAAGATGAACAAGAAGGTGTTGCAACGGGAAAGAGAGAATACATATGGTATTTCTGAACTTGGGTGAAGAGAAAGGAAAGGCAATGATGGGGTGGAAGTTATTGCGTGTGGTTGGAGGTTTTAGGGAGGTTAGAGAAACTAGCCCTAGATTAGCGTGCACTAAAGGTACATATTTAAAATCAATTAACTGCCACAATTTCTTTTGCAGTGTAATGTCTAATTTTCCCCTTAAATGTCTAATTTTCCCCTTAAATTTTTAATAAGCTTGTCATCCAAGATTCTTAGATGAAAACTTTCTAATTTTTCCTTGGTATCAACATTATCACAGGTTGTTATGTTTTCCTTAAAAAACAAACAGAGGGAGTGAAATTTGATAATAATGTGATTTATCCAACTATACTGGATACTAATCTTTGGGACAACCATTGTACTCAAGTTGGTACACCACAATGTCGGAACATCTTGTTCAACATTATATTTTATTAACATCTTCTTCATTCACACACGTTTTGAAGGTTTGTTATCAACTGCTGTGTACTTATCCTCAGCAGTAAATTGAGTTAGTTTTCCTGTCTGAATTTTATTAAGAGGAAGCCACAAGTAACAATTTCCTTCAGATTTGATACCTCTCATTACAACTTCCCTTTTCTCATCAGTCACTAAGCATTCAGATTTACTGAAATTCACATTCGTCCCTTGATCACACAACTGACTTATGCTGATCAAGTTAGAGGTCAACCCTTTTACTAATAGGACATTGTTCAGATTTGGTAAACCATTATCACTTACATTTCCAATGCCTAGGATCTTTCCTTTTTCGCCATTACCAAATCTTACATGGTAGCTAGTGTAAGACTTTTTGTTTTCAAGAAATTTTTTCGATCCCGTCATATGTCTTCCCTAGAAGGAGTTCCAGGAGATATGTGAGCCATTAACACAACATTGTTAGACTTTGGTCTCAACACCTTCTTGGCATTTCTGACTACTAGTTCAGGGGATTTGTGATCAACTTGATTTAGATATCCATATAGCTTAAAGCAAAACGGTCTTATATGACCTTTTCTCCCACAGTAATGACAAACCCATGGGTGAGATTTATTTATCCTTCTGACAATCTGATGTTCCTCTTGATACCGCAACATTGATTTACTTATGGTGGGATCGTATGTTCCTCCGGCAACAACAAATTGTATAGTCTGAGCTTCCTTTTTCTTTTTATCCTTTCCATAGTCTTTCAGAGCATATGCAAAATTCTTGTGTTGTTGTTTTTGGTTTTGAGCTTTATGATCAAATCCTATACCATTTGGGTTTCCTTTGATTTGACCGTCTAAATTTTCTTCCAGAACACCAGTTCATGTAGTCATCATTTTCACCTGTTTCATTAAATGTTCAAGTTGGGAGTTAAGCTGAATTACCTCATTGCTTAGATCAGATATTGTTGTCAGATGATTGTCCCTTTCAGTATGCAGTTGATTGATAGTCTTCTTCTGTTTTTCAAGCAACTTACATATATCTTCACTTTTGGTATACAATTCTTTTTAGGAGATGACTAGTTCTTCATAGGTTAATTCTTCATCACTTGACTCACCATCAGATAGGTATACACCTGTTAGGGCAGTAAACTCCTTAGCATATTCATTTTCAACCTCTCCTTCTAATTTGTCTTCATCAAACCAGGAAACAGCCAAGCTTTTCTTTTGTTTCTTAAGGTACGTGGCACACCCAGTTCTGATGTGAACATATCCTTCACATTCATAACATTGAGCACCCTTGGATTGATTGCTATTCCCATCAGTTTTTCTTTTTCCCACATTATCCTGTTGGTCATCAATGTTGGATCTGATGTTTTGACCATTTGAGTTAGATTTCCAGTTAGCATGTTTTAGGATCTTATTGAGTTGTCTTCCAAATAATGCAATAGTCTATAACATACTTTCATTGTCCTTAAATCCCTTTGTGTTTCTTCATCATCAATATCTGAGATAAGTGCATTGTCTTTACATTTCTTATCAATATTGTTGTTGATGTTGATTTCAAAATTTTGAAGAGATCCTATCAATTCATCAACCTTCAAGGTGGAGATGTCCTGAGCTTCTTCTATAACAATTACCTTCATATCAAATCTCTCAGGTAGAGATCTGAGTATTTTTCTAACAAGCTTTTCTTCAAACATTTTATGACCAAGAGAATCAAATAAGTTTTCAATATCCAGAATATTTAAATGATAATCCTGTATATTCTCATCTTCCAGCATTTTTAGATTTTTAAATTTTGTAGTGAGTAGTCGATGTCTTGCACTTTTTACCTTAGTAGTACCTTCATGTGCAGTTTTGAGAATCTCCCAAGCATCCTTAGCCACAATACATTGTTTAATCAATCTGAACATGTTCTTCTCTACCCCATTGAATAATGCATTCAATGCTTTGGAATTTCCAAAAGGCAGTTCATCTTCAGCAGTGGTCCATTCTTCTTCTGGTTTCAAGACAACTGTCTTGTTCCCATCTTTGTCAAGGGCCACAAGATGTTCCCATCCTTTCAGAACTGCTTTCCAAGTTTTGTTATCAATAGATTTGAGGAAAGCACTCATACGTGATTTCCAATAGTCATAGTTAGACCCATCCAACAGAGGTGATCTGTTAACAAATCCTCATTCCTTGTCTATTATGCTAGAAAGAAACTTCCCTGGAGCTCACCCTAAAACAGGCAGGGTGCCTGCTCTAATGCCAATTGTAATTCTAGCGTACTTGTTTTATGATGTTCTATAAGATGTTCCAACATCAGAACCACAAAATACAAATGTTGCGCTTAATGTTTCAACACTATACTAACAAACATAAAATGCAAGAAAGTAAAAGACAAGAAGGTAAAAGGCACAAAGAGTTTGTTGACCCAGTTCGGTGACAAACACACCTACTCTAGGGGCTACCAAACCAGGAAGGAAATCCACTAGTGTAGTCCTTATTCTAAAGTTCTTAGTAAACCACGTTCACAACATAAGACCTAGGACCTACCCTTCTAGACTTCAACTTAGGAACTCCTAGATCTGAGATCCCATCTCACTATCCTACAGTCAATCACAGCCCCTGTGATTATCAGATTTAAACACAAAATGGTGAAGTTACCTTCAAACACAAACTACAACCTTGATGGGCTTCAGAACAAATTGTAGAACGTTCAGCTGATCTACATAATAAGAATTAGTGACAAATAAGGAAAGTCCTAATATGTAGGAACATCTTTAGGAACTTCCAAACATATCAAAATATTCCTTAAAATATTATCACTATCTTAGGAATAACATCATAACTGATTCTAAACAGATATGCACGTTGCTTGAACAATAAGATATGAAGACGTATATTCCTTAATAAGATAAAACGCGTGTTGTAACACCCCGTTTTCTCAACAATGTAAATAATACAAATAATCATAGTATTCAACGTAAAACGAAATATCACACTACTTTAAAATATAAATAGAGTAAAGTTACTATTTATTAGAACAACCCTGTCAAAAATTCATTTATATCGCAGCGGAAAAATTAACTCAAAATCAACAACTTTGTTCAACAATCTTTGGCACTACGGCCTCAACATAAATAACTTAAAGGAAAATCTTAATCCAAAAAGGTTCAACAACATAGTTCATAAAACAATACGTAACAATGGAAAGC
>Ga0228711_1000215_pt1 | contig 59628 bp, 32 predicted proteins | sample MedpolnodulmetaG_2_FD_177996 | JGI IMG/M metagenome (GOLD analysis project Ga0228711, IMG submission 177996) | Root nodule microbial communities from Medicago polymorpha collected in Santa Monica, California, United States - brown nodules | ecosystem: Host-associated > Plants > Roots > Nodule... | reverse complement strand
TAAGGTTATCTCTAACTTGTACATCATCCCTTGAAATCACATGAGATGGATCCGAAACATACTTCCGAAGTTGCGACACATGAAACACATCATGCAAATTCGAAAGATGCGGTGGTAAACCCACTCTATACGCCACCGTTCCAATTCTTTCCGATATCTGATACGGACCAATAAACCTCGGAGTCAATTTCTTTGACTTCAATGCACGTCCAACACCAGTCACAGGAGTGACTCTTAGAAATACGTGGTCTCCTTCCTGAAACTCAAGGTCTTTCCTACGCTTATCATGATAACTCTTTTGTCGACTCTGCGACGCTTTCATCTTTTCTTGGATCAACTTAACCTTTTCTGTAGTCTGATGAACGTTATCTGGTCCCAAAACTACACTTTCACCCGACTCAAACCAACACAACGGAGTTCTACACCTCCGACCATACAAAGCTTCGAAGGGTGCCATTCCAATACTAGAATGATAACTGTTATTGTATGTGAACTCTATCAACGATAGATGGCTATCCCAAGTTCCACCTTGCTCAAGTACACAAACTCTTAACAAATCTTCCAACGACTGAATTGTTCTCTCCGACTGACCATCTGTCTGCGGATGATACGCCGAACTCAACCTCAACTTAGAACCCAAAGCCTCTTGCAAACTCTTCCAAAATCTAGAAGTAAACCTTGGATCTTTATCTGACACAATGCTCGACGGAACACCATGTAGCTTCACAATCTCGCGAATGTAAATCTCCGCCAACTGAGATACAGGAAAACTGATGTTAATTGGAATAAAATGAGCCGACTTAGTCAATCTATCCACAATCACCCAAATAGCGTCATGCCCTCTTGGAGTATTCGGCAAACTCGTCACAAAATCCATGGATATACTATCCCATTTCCACTCTGGCACATCTAACGGTGTCAACAACCCAGTAGGTTTCTGATGCTCAACTTTTGACTTCTAACAAATCAAACACGAATATACAAATTGTGCTACATCATGCTTCAACCCAGACCACCAAAACAATTTCTTCAAATCATGATACATCTTTGTAGCTCCCGGATGAATACTCAAGCTACTTCTGTGACTTTCTTCAAGAATCATCTTCTTCATCTCACCCTTATCAGGAATACAAATTCTGCCTCGAAATCGCAACACTCCCTGATCATCAACTTTAAAGTCACTATCCTCGGTCTGATTATTGCCAACCATCAAGTCCACAAACTTCACATCTACTTTCCGGGCTTCTTTAATACTATTAGAAAATTCACTATCAATCTTCAACATACCCAACTTCACACTCTGAGGTGACAACTCACAAACTAAACTCAGGTCTCTAAACTATTCAAGTAGCTCCAACTCTTTAACCATCATAGCTGACATATGTAGAGTTTTCCTACTTAAAGCATCTGCAACAACATTAGCTTTACCTGGATGATAATTCAAACCAAAATCATAATCTTTCAACAATTCAAGCCACCTTCGCTGCCTCATATTCAGTTCCTTCTGATCAAACAAATACTTCAGACTTTTATGATCACTGAACACTTCAAATCTAGATACATACAAATAATGCCTCCAAATTTTAAGCACAAAGACCACTGCAGCCAACTCTAGATCATGAGTAGGATAATTTCGTTCATGAATCCTTAACTGCCTCGATGCATAAGCTACTACCTTATTATCCTGCATAAGTACACCACCTAAACCCAACTTAGACGCATCACAATACACGACAAAAGGATCATCTGACCTCGTTAAAATCAAAACCGGAGCTGTCGCCAACCGCTGCTTCAATTCGTTAAAGTTGTTCTCACACTGAACATCCCACACAAAAGCTTTACCCTTGCAGGTCAACTGAGTTAATGGAAGTGCTAACTTCGAAAATCCTTCTATAAACCTGCAGTAATAACCTGCCAAACCCAAAAAGCTTCTAACTTCGGTAACCGACTTAGGAATCTCCCATTGTGATACCGCATCAACTTTAGACGGATCCACAACAATACCACTACCAGAAATAATATGGCCAAGAAAACTCACCTCCTTCGACTAGAATTCACACTTTGACAACTTGGCATATAACTTTTTCTTTTTCAGCACTTGCAAGACAATCTTCAAATGCTCAGCATGTTCCTCTTCGGACTTAGAATATATCAAAATGTCATCAATGAATACAACAACAAAGCGATCCAAATAAGCATGAAAAATACGATTCATGTATTCCATAAATACACCCGGCGCATTAGTAACACCGAAAGGCATCACTGAATATTCGTAATGTCCGTAACGTGTGCTAAAGGCCGTCTTCTGCATATCTTCATCTTTCACTTTAATCTGGTGATAACCCGATCTCAAATCAATCTTGCTAAACACACGAGCACCCACCAACTGATCCATCAAATCATCAATTCTCGGAAGTGGATACCTATTCTTTATCGTCACTTTATTCAGCTGTCGATAATCAATACACAGCCTCATGCTACCATCTTTCTTCTTAACCAACAACACCGGCGCTCCCCAAGGTGAAACACTTGGTCTTACAAACTTTTATCAAGCAAATCCTCTAACTGCTTCTTCAACTCAGCCAATTCAGAAGCCGACATACGGTAAGGCACCATCGACACAGGCTTCGTACCCGGAACAAGATCAATCGAAAATTCAACTTCTCTTTCTGGCAGCACATCAGGAATCTTATCAGGAAAAACTTCTGGAAATTCGCACACAACTTGCAACTTATCAATTACTGCTTGATTCTCAATAGACAAGGACGCCATCAAAGAATACATCGGAATTCCGTCATGCGCCAACTGCTTCAGCTGCTTAGTAGTCAAGAACTCAGCTTCACTTTCTTCTTCAGCAGAAGAAAAATACACCGACTTACTAAAACAATTAATATGAACGTGGTTATACTCCAACTAGTTCATGCCAAGTATTACATCCATTCCACTCAAAGGTAAACAGACTAAATCAACTTCAAAGTCTCGACCAAACATTGACAACGGACACTTCAAACATACTAAAGAAGTAGTCACCGAATCCTTAGCCGGAGTTTCGACAACCATTTCTCCTTTCATACTCGACATAACAAGACCCAACTTGTAAGCACAATCAACAACAATAAAACAATGCGTAGCACCAGTATCAATAATAGCAATTAAAGGAGTACTATCAAAGAAACATGTACCTCTGATCAGCCGATCCTCATTCTCTGTTTGCGTACCAGTCAAGGAAAACACTTTTCCACTAGTCTGAGCCTTCTTAGGCTTCTTGCACTGCGAACTAATGTGACCTTCTTCATCACAATTGAAGCAAACCATGTCACCACACTTGCAATCTGTAATCGTATGCCCTTTCTTACCACAACGGAAACACCGTTTATCATCCTCAGGACAAGCATTACTCTTGTGGCCCTTCCCATTACACTTGTAACAAACAATCTCAGTAGGAGTATCTTTCCTTCTAGGCCTCCTCTCATCTACCCTTTGCTTACCCTTATCAGCAGGAGCATTGTAAGGCTTTGGTCGACTCTGCTGACTCTTACCTCTTCGCTCACTCATAACCTTGTAATGAGCTTTGGTATCCTCCTCATAAATTCTACAGCTACTCACCAATTCAGAAAATTGACGAATCTTCTGATAGCCAATGGCCCGCTTAGTTGTATTTTTGATAAGAATCTCTGTTAACTCAGCAAATGCATCAATCACCTCAAAGCTCCCCTGATTAGGAGGGAAAAAAGTTTGAAAAAATTTGAATTTTGAATTGAAGAGGGAAAAAGAGATAAATAATATTTTAATTTTGTGATTGATTGAATGTTTAAAGTGGTAAAAATTAATGTGGCAAGAATGATGTGATTGATTGACACATAGGATTAGTGGCTCCAAAATGGGGCTATGCTTGTATATTATTAAGAAGATCATGTTTTCCTTGAAATTAAAATATGAACAAACTCTTACACAAACTTGATGCTTCATGGACAGATGGGCAACATAGACCCTTTTTATGTAACTCTGGATGTGTGTATCTATCCACAGACACACAGGCTGAATATTCTTATGGTACTATTTACACTTTTAATCTGTTCTCTCTTTTTATTTTTATTTTTTTGGTTTGTTTATATGCTTATGCTTCCTTTCATGTCTGATTTAGAGAGCTAGAAAGGAGGTTGATGTTTGTCTGGAATCCAAGACATTCAAATACCTGAATAGGAAGGATGTCCAGATAGCTCTTCATGGAAAACTAGTTGGGGAAGGAGTTTATAATTGGTCAACCTGTTCAGGGTAATTTCACTTTTTTCTACTTGAGTTAAATAGAATAGTAATGTTGATGTACATGTTAAGAGATAAAAGAAAGCTCATTGTTATTATTGCTAAAGAATAAAATGGTACATCAGTACATTGAATGAGTCATTAGCTCATATATATACCACTAATTACAAGTGTAAATAAACTAACTAATCATCATTGTAACTAATTGTTGAAGTGGCATAACTAACTTAAGTGTCTATAACTAAACTATGTATGTACAAAGTATTGACTTATATACACTAATATCTCCCTTCAAGTTGGACTATGGGTAGCACATAGACCCAACTTGGAACTGCTAGGCACAGGCAGCAAACAAATGAGTTTGGATCGGAGCTTTTCTCAAATGACATGACAGTCTAACTCAATGTGTTTACTGCGTTCATGAAACGTTGGGTTATGAACAAGGTAGATGACAGACCTACTATCGCAGTAAACCGAAGCTGGTACAGAAAAACTACTCGAAAGTCTTTGAAAAGATATTGCAACCACTGAATTTCACTAGTGAGAGAAGCAAGTGCCCTATATTCAACCTCAGTAGATACAGCATTTTGCTTCTTGGACTTCCATGAAATGAGGGAAGAGCCAAGAAGAACACAGTAGCCAGTAATGGACTTGCATGTTTCAGGGCATCTTGCCCAGTCAGAATCTGCAAAACCAGATAATTTCAGGGAGCTAGATGCAGAAAATAGAATTCCTTTGGCTGGAGAAGACTTGAGATATTTAAGAACTTTTGTTGCAGCAGTATAATGAGAAAGTAAAGGCTTTGATACAAATTGACTGAGGTGCTGGACAGCATAAGCAATGTAAGCCGCATGTTGGTCAAATAAAGTAGCCTTCCAATAAGTCGCCTATAAGAAGAAGGATCGTCTAAAGGAACACCTTCAGTAGAGGACAACTTAGTAGTAGGATTAAAAGCAATGGAGGAAGGTTTAGATGCCATAAAACCTGATTCTTCTAACAATTCAAGGGTGTATTTTCTTTGATTCAGAAAAATACCCTTATCTGATCTAGCAATTTCTAAGCCTAAGAAGAAATGAAGTTGACCAAGGTCTTTGATACGGAATTTTTTATGCAAAAATTGTTTAACAGAGGTAATTTCCTGAATAGAATTTCCAGCCAGGACTATGTCATCAACATAGACCAATAGGAAAGTAAAAGAAGTGCCATCAATTTTGATGTATAGAGAATGATCAGTCTGAGAAGCAACAGAAACAAAAGAAATCAAGGAAGAAGAAAGCTTGGCATACCATTTGCCTACTAGCCTGTTTTAAGCCGTATAATGACTTGCGAAGCTTGCAGACTTTGGAGGGATTAGGATCAGAATAGCCAGGTGAAAGAGACACGTATACCTCATTGAGGTTGCCATGAAGAAAGGCGTTGTTGACATCCAATTGCTCAAGATGCCAACCTTTGATGGATGCCAAAGATAATAATACTCAGTCAGTAGTTATTTTGACTACCGAGGAGAAAGTCTCAAAATAGTCAATTCCCTCCATTTGCACAATATTTTACCTTGTAAACCCACTTACAACCAACTGGGGTTTTACCCGGTGGAAGATCCACAACAGTCCAAGTTTGGTTTTGATCAAGAGCAAGCATCTCAGCATCCATTGCTTGCTTCCAGCAATCAAGTTTAGAGGCTTGGTGATAAGTGGTCGGCTCAACGATAGCAGAAATGGAAAAACAGAAGGATTTATATGCAGGAGAACAATGAGTATAAGAGTGAACATAAGAAAGTGGATAATGTATAGTATTTGAAACATCAGCTGGGCTACCTAAAACAGAATTACGGTGGATAATATTGTTGCGAATAACTGGGCTTAGTGCTAATTCTAGTAGACCTCCTGAGGGGAACGGGAGGAGGAGAAGGAGAAGGGTTGGCATTAGCAATGGGAGACTCAGAAGGTGAGGTGGCAGGAGGATTAGTAGTTGAGGGAACAAGTGGAGACAATGAGGAATCAAGCATGACAGGGGTAGGGGTAGGAGGAGCAGGAGTAGATAAATGTTCAGAGGCAAGAAGAACATTATCAAGAAAAGGAAGAGGAGCAGAATTTTGGGCTGAAGATGACAGAGAAGATGAAAGTGGTGCAAAAGGGAATCAAGTTTCATAATAAATAACATTCCGAGAAACAAAAAAATCATGTGTTAAGGTCGTACAAAATATATCCTTTAGTACCATCTTTGTAGCCAAGAAATATAGCTTTCCTAGCCCTAGGGTTGAATTTGGTTATATGAGCTTGCAAAGTGGTTGCATAACTCAAACAACCAAACACTTTGAGATGCAGAAAGGTAGGAGGCTTATTAAAAAGAAGTTCATATGGACTTTTGGACTTAAGAAGGGGTGTAGGTAGTCTATTAATGATGTGGACAGCTTGTTGGACACTAAAGTTCCACATGGTTAAAGGGACGTGAGAATGAAAAGAAAGAGACCTAGCCACATTTAAAGTATGTTGGTGTTTTTGTTCTACAACCCCATTTTCTTGTGGTGTTTCAACACACGACTTTTGATGAATTATGCCCTTAGATTTAAGAAAGTCCCCCATGAAGAATTATGTTCCATTATCAGTCCTAAGACTTTAAATTTGTGTCAAATTGATTCTCTGTATAGGCAATGAAATGAATAAGACTCTTTCTAGCTTCATCTTTGCTTTGCAGGAAAATTACCCAGGTGAACCTAGTAAAGTCATCAACTAGAGTAAGACAGTATCTATGTCCTAAAAGAGAAACAGTAGAGAATTGGCCCACAGATCAGCATGCAATATATCAAAAGGAAAAGAAGTTTTTGATACACTAGGAAATGGAAATTTTCTTTGCTTGGCAAAGTGACAAGAATCATAAGATGCCATGTTATTCTTACAAGGAATGAAAGGAAACAATTTTGAAACAGATTGCATGCCTAAGTCAGATATATGACCTAAACGTAAATGCCAAAGAAAAAAAGAATTATTTGAAACATTGTTACAAGTGTTTGCAGAAGTCTCGTATGCATTTGCTAGCACATCTAATCCTCTTTCCAGCCTAGCTGTACCAGTCATTTTCTTGGAACAGTTCTGCAAAATTTCACAAGAATTAGTTGTGAAATTGAGAAAACAATTATTGGACTCAGCTAATTTTGTGACAGAAATTAAACTGACATGAAAAGATGAGATGTATAGAACATTATGCAAAGTCGGGTAGGGTGAGATAACAATGGTTCCAGAAATAGAAGCGAAAATTTGAGAACCATTAGGTAAAGAAACAGGAATTGGGACAATTGGTCGATATGTAGTAAAGGCTGCAAGATGAAAAGTAATATGGTCTGTGGCTCTGGTATCTAGGATCCAAAGATTAGGACTCTTACCATCACCATGAGAAGACTGAGAATCGAGGATGAAGGGAGAAGTGGACACAGAATTTACAACAGGATTATGAGAGAGTTTTGATTGTTGAAGCAAGCTACGAATGGTGTTATATTCCTCTTGAGTAAAACAAAAAGACTTGGTGGATGTAGGAGATGATGTAGAATCGGACTGTGTAGAATCAAGAACTGCAGAATTAGCCTTAGATTGAGACTGAGGAAGACCATGCTTTAACCAACAAGTCTCAATAGTATGATTCGATCGTCCACAGTGCGTACAAACACGATTAATCCCTTGTCCTTTCCCTTTTCCACTCTGATCGTACTTCTCATTAAAAAATTTGTATTGAGAATTAGCCATTAAAGCAATAGAAGGATCAGAGTTAGGTGCATCATGTGAGATGGGATCAAAAACAAAACTAACAATTTCCCTTTCTTGTTGAATGATCATTGAAAAAACCTTATCAATGTCAGGTAAAGGGGACATAAGCATCATTTGAGATTTGGTGTGAGAAAAACGTTCATTCAAACCACCACAAGAACAAGCAAACGAACATTTGCAGAAAGGAAGTGGTCGATAATTTTCCAATTCATCCCATAAAACTTTCAATTGCGTAAAATAATCAGAGACCTCGAGATTACCTTGACGAAATTTGTAAAGCTCTTCCTGAATATCAGAAATTCGAAAGATCTGAGTAGCTCTATGTAGCCATGATTCAAGAAATCAAGGAGAATTATTCAGAAACAGAGAAAGTGCAGTGACAGGAGAAAGGAACGATGAATCGTTCGAAGAAGATGAAGATTGCTGCTAGAAAAATCGAGAAACGGTTAAGGAAAGAGAAATGGCTACCAGAGCTAGATGAGCTCTGATACCATGTTGATGTACAGGTTTAGAGATGAAAGAAAGCTCATTGTTATTATTGCTAAAGAGTAAAATGATACATCAGTACACTGAATGAATCATCAGCTCATATACATACCACTAATTACAAGTGTAAATAAACTACATAATCATCATTGAAGTGGCATAACTAACTTAAGTGTCTATAACTAAACTATTTATTTACAAAGTATTAAGTTATGTACACTAATAAGTAATTTCATTCTAATGCTAATACCAATATTTTCCTTCTTTTAGAGTTCTGGTATACGATTTTCAAAATCTGGAGAACCCTACAATCTCTATGTTAGGGCTACTTGTTAAATCAGGTGTTCGGGTTCTAGCATACAGGTAACAATCTCTGTTTTCCTCCAACTTAGTCACTTTACATTACATTCCTATTTAATCAATGTCACATACAAACCAAAGCTATTTTTTTTTTACTCCTTGCAGTGGAGATCAGGACTCTGAAATACCCTTTTTTGCGACTCGGTCGTTAATAAAGGGATTGGCGAAGGACCTGGGATTGACTGCAACAGACTCATATAGAGTTTGGTATGAGGGTAGCCAGGTAAATATTTGACAGGATATGTTGCATCATTTTATTATATTCTAATCATATTATGTATCAATCATTTTATTAAAACTTACTTAATTTTGATATTTAATTGTTCAGGTGGCAGGATGGACGGAGGGTTATGGTGAGTTTTTATCATTTGCAACAATAAGGGGAGCAGCTCATGCTGCTCCATTTTCACAGCCTGAGCGAGCTTTGGTACTATTCAAGTCATTTGTGGAAGGGAAGTCTCTTCCAACTATTAGTGAATTTGTTGGTAAACTTCAAAGAACTGAACTGTAAATTTAAAACATGATCCTATTTTGTGATTCTGTATATGTATGCACATATTTCTTCAAGTTGTTTAGTTTTTTTAGTCTCACAAATTAAATGACTGTTGTGTTCAACTCAAACACCAAATTAAAATTTTAAAGTAGGCTTTTACCTTTGGGATACAAAAAGAGTAGACCATTATTATCTATTGCTAGATTTTTACCTAGCAAGTTGCTATACTTTAATGATACATTATATTAGTGGATTCCTTTTATTGAAACGAAGTATTAGTAGATTCCTATCACTATGCCATTTGCTCTTTTATCTGGCAAAAATAGTAATACTGTAGATTCTTCTCAGATTAGGTTTTGCAAAATTTTTCTCAGATTTTATGGGATAGTCATAATGAGTGATATCAGAAGGTATTGGATGAGGTAGTTTGATGATTATCAATGAAATTTATTTGTGGGTGAAGTGTTTTCAATTAAAGACTTTGAGCAAAAGGTGCCATCTTTGTATCTCAAAATCGTTGTCTGTTTGGCTCCTAATTAGATGAATATGTCCCTTGCATTTTCGCTGGGTATTCGGTAGTTTGTGTGTGGCTTGGAGTGAGATCCTAAGAGCGTGTTTTTTTGTTCTATGGGCAGCTTCATGATGTAGTTATTATGTTGGAGCTTTGGTGTGTCTTTTTTTTGGGGAAATTCTCCTCTCTCTGTAGCAGGTTTTATGGTTCACAGATTATGTAGAATATGTTAGGAGGTAGTTTTTGACTCATTTCTAGCATGTATCTTCCTTGATGCATTGGTTCCTTGTATGTTGTTTTGGAGTCTTCAGGGGTTATTGGCTTTGTAATTCATATGTAATACTCTGTCTTGTTTGTGGCTTTCTTTTAGCATGACTTGTGAACTTGTGCTTTAGGATGTTTGTTCATTGGCTTAATATGCCACGTGCTCTTATATCTGGCAAAACAGTATAACCACTATTATTTACTAGATTTTATTTTACTATATTTTAATTAATGCCAGAAAGATCCAATTTTGGATGATTTCTGTTCCATTTTACAATGAAGAGATACTATCGTCAACTAAACTGAAGTAACAGAAATTATATTTTTTAATTTATTTACTTTCACTTATATTTTGGAAATGTATATCTTTTTTAAGAAATCACCAAGTAGATTTGGTATCAACTATCAAATGACTCGTTCATCAAATGTGTGTTGTTTATTTATCGATTTATATGAAGAAAAAGGAAAACAAATACATTGTTAAGGACCAATACCAATTATGGGGTCAAACATTCAAACTGCCGAACTACAAAGCAGAAGCAAACACGCTGGGAGTCAAATCCTGAATTGTTTTGAAGGATGTTTCAGCTCATTATTATTCTTATACTGTCAAATCCTTTTTATTTTTATTTTAGGACAACATAAGTGAATTTAATAGCATGAAATTAGTATTCAAACTCTAAATTAACATCTAATTTCTTTTTTTTTTTTTTTTTTTATAAAATCATCAACATAACTTACCAATCCTAACTAATTTTTTAAATTATAACTAACTCAACTTCTAAATAACATTAACTTCTGATATGAATTATATATCTCAATGGGTACGTTTTCCTTCTCTCTTAAGTGCTCGATTGCTTCTAACTCTAAATGCACGAATTTTAAAAAGCTTGCAATTTTAGCTTTAGAAAATCATGACTGAATTGTCCTTAGATGCGAGAAATAAATGCAAAACATGTATCCAAACGACGACTAAAATGGTCCTTTTTTTAATGTGTCCATCATGGTCTCATGACTAAATCATGAGTAAAACACCAATTATTCTCTCACTTTGTAGAGTACTCTTCAATAGGTCCCTGACTTTATGAATATTTTAAAAAGATCTTTGATTCTTTTAATAATTAATAAAATCAATGATCTATTTAAAAACGATCTACAAAGTCAGAGACTAATTTGATATTTTACTCAATAGACCATTGGTATAGATCAGCTTGAGACACTTTGACACTAGAACTTTAGCTGATTTTGTTTTTGGCAACAAACATGTGGCTATTTATTTTTTTATTTTTTTTAGGGATGTGGCTAAAATTTAGTCATCTCTTTATGCTATTACGGTATATACAAACAATATATTATAACATCAATTGTTTCTATTTCATATGTGATTCAAATTGTACGTAATAGATTCAATAACGCATGCATTAACTATTCGGTCAAAAAAAAAAGATACATCAGTTTATTTTTATTAGGGTTTCTTGATAAAAAAAAACATATTGAGAGGGTTTATATTTTATTTAAATTTTTTCAATAAATAAAAATTATATTTATTTTTTGAGGGAAAAAATTATATTTATTGTTTGTTGGTAATTCCGGTACCCTATTATCTAGTCAAATAGTAGAATTGCTTGCATAGCATTCGTCTATCCTCATAAATACTCTAGTAGACTACTCAAACAGATGGAAAATATAAAATTTATCTTTTTTTTACGAGATATAAAATTTATCTATCATTCATATTATGTGTTAACTGATTAAAAGATAATATTTAAAATAGTTGCTATTTTTTATTTTTATTTTTGCTATTTCTGTTCTTAATTTTTGAAATTATTATGAGAAATAAAGTTTAAATTCTTTTCTTTTCATCCAATTTTTTCATCAAAAATCTAATTTAACTAATAGCGATAACTTTTCAAATGCAGTCCACTGATAATTTTACTTTCTAATATTTTCCTTAACAATTTTTATTTTTACTAATTTTCACTCAAATTGAATTAATTGAGATAAAAAATATTTTGTTACATGCAGATCTGTTAATTTTTCTAAACTCATTTAATTAATTGAGATAATTTTGTTACATACAAATCTGTCTAAAGACTTGTGCTATTGGTTCGAAAGTTGTCACTCTAGGTCGGAATTTTGCAACCAATATTGTAAAACGCACCAACTTATGCTGTTGTGTTTGATCTTGTGAAAAGAACCAGCTAGTGTTTGATGATTGTGCAACCTCAGTTTAGTAAGAGAATAGGTCAAAGTTGAAAGATCAATTTGAGGGGGTCCCGTTGAGTTCTTCTTAATCAGAATCTTTTTGTAAGGGATTCAATAGATAACTTTTTGGTATGTTTCAAAAAACTCTATTTTTTTTTAGAATGTTTTTGAAAAATGAACTTCATGAATTCGTTCAAAACATTTTTTTATTTTGGATAATATCTGTCGATAATTTTGCTTTAAAGTTGAACGAAAAGTAAAAGAATAATCATTTTAACTTATTCACTTGGCTTAAATGACTAGTGATCTATATGGTCTTTTTATTTTATGAAGGATGGAAGCTTTCATTTTATTCCCCTCCTTGTATTCTCCAACAATGTACATAGTCTCTATATTTTAACTCAATGTCACTTTTCATAAACCTTGTGGCATGTTTGTGGTGTATCCGATGGTTCACTTATAATAAGTGTGTTGTGATGTCATATAAAAAAATCACTATAACAAAGTCACTTTTGTAAAGAAACGAATCTATTACAATGTACCTCTGTGTTGCTCACACCCTTGGAAACTAATTTCATGATGCAAAACTAGGATTGGTGACATGATTGATCTTGACCAACCAGAAGAAGCACAATGCTGATGTGGCATGATCTCAACCAACCAATCAACATTCATCATTCAAGTGCCTATATATGGAATGAACTTGGTTTTATTTTTCACTCATCATTCAAGAGACTCCCACCAAATTTATTTTAATCGAAACTAAAACTTTAATAGATAATTAGTGATATTTGGAAAGATAAAAAAGGGCAAATATGAAATGATACTTACAAAATAAATTTATATACCAAACAAACTGTGAGGGATAATAGTTCTGATAACAATCTCACTATTATTTCATTGATTTCAATTAGACTTTATACAACTTTATTCTAACTGAATCACAAAGCTCTATTCTACCTAACAAGTCTAGCATATATGAAAATTGATGTTCTGACATTCAATATTTCCTAATAACACATGGAAAGTCCATAAATGCCTCCAGCAGTAGTTAACTATCGTTGAACAATCCGGCAGCAATTAACTGCTGCTGGTGCCAGCGGTAGTTAACTGCCGCTCATCTATTATAAAAACGGTACAGACATAGGAGTTTCCAAAACTCCATTGTTGCGGATTGAAGTTCAAGAGGTGCCAAATTTCCCAATTGTTGCGGATTCAACGTCAATTACGCTCACAAAATCAAGTAAGTTGTTACCATCCTATTACATTGCTATTTTGTGATTGATTTGTCTGTTTTTTTGGTTAAATTATCACATAATTTGGTTTTGTTGATTTTATGATTAGATGTTAGATTAGAGTTGAATATATGGTAGTAACATACTCTTAGGAACCTCATAAGATGTTTTAGTATTCACGCGAAGTTTCTTGTTAGGCCAAGAAAGGGGTGGGAAGGGGTTGAATGTCAAGAAATACAATTTATAAAATACATCAAGTGATGATATGATGATAATCCTGCTTATTCAAAAAGGTTTATGTATTTGGAGCACATAGATGACAAAAATCAATTCTCAAGACACAAATATATATTGGAGATGGTGGTGACCAATTTGGTCTCCTTGTTTTCCAACGACAGTGCACCCTATGATTTTTCTTCATGCTCAACCATGTGTGGTGAAGGGTGACACATGCATTTCAAAGAGAAAAATGGTGAATGATTTTGAGAAAGAAGAGACACAAGAGGCATGTGAGGAGGGAGATGGAGAATGACAGAGGTTGTTCATGAGAGGTGAGTGAGAGATGCAACTTTTATGTTAAATTGGTCCCTAAGGACACATCAACATCATGTCATTTGACCTTCACACTTTTCACATCAACAATTTTAAATGGCTTAACGTAAGTTAAGATGAAAATTACTATAGAGTGGAGGATTTAATTCTATTTTTGTTTAAGCTGCGGAATGAAATGACAACATATTACACTTTTAAGGACCAAAACGGTGGTTTGCCCTGTTTTTTACTTAAAAGTATAATTTCTTGAATTAAAGTTAAAAGGATTATTATATGTAAATTGTCATAAAGAAAGATTCATAGTAAAAGTAGATCATAAGGTACACTCATAAATTAAAGTGTATCGGTATAATTGTTTCTTAAATTAATAAATTAACAAAAAAAATTTATGAAATAAACAACTATTTATCGACTTTTATATTTTAAGAAATATCATTTCATAAGAAAAAACATCATTTTATTTTTTATAAGAATAATATTAACTTTTTTCTATTACATTTCATCTTAAAAAATAATCAATATCCATTACTATGATTAATAACAATTTAAAAAAAATTATTTTATTTTACGGACACTTTTAATAACTAAGATTTGGTCAATAACAGATGCAAAAATTTTAATTAGTGAGGGAAATATCATATGCTATAAAATGTCTATATAAAAAAAATATCATTGCATTCTTGTTAAAATAATTTCATATTTAATTCTAAGTAAAAAACATTAGAGATTGCTAAAATTATACAACTTTGTGCGAAAAAAATTAAATAAATATTACACAATTAGTCTCTTAACTTAATTTTAAGTAACATTTTCGTCATTTCATTTTTTGTCCCGATTTACTTCTTTATACCTTAAATTGTCAATATCATATCCTTTTTTAAGGGATTTTTTCAATGAAATTTGGGTAATTAATTTTGTATGATGAAGATTTAGTTTTGTTTATGAATTTGATGAATTTTTTTTAATTTTTAATTTTTTTTTTGATAAAAAATGATAACGATGTTGACATTTTATAACAAATGCATGAAATAAAATATGGTTCTTAAAGTTAACATGCATTTTCTCCTTATTATAGAACAAGGAGATGGTTGATGTATTTCATACAACCTGTTGATTTTGAAGACACCATGCATGTAATTTTATGACCCCACAGAATACCGTGGAGTTTGGTAAGCCAACAAAAAACCAAACAAAGACCAAGGAACACGAACTAGCATACACGTTGTCAATTTGTTAAAAAAAGGCTTCACGTTGTCAGCAATTGTAGCATTCCACGGGCAGTCACAGGTTTTCTAACTTTGTCTCAATGGGTCCAACAACATATCACTACTATATAATGTAAAGAAATCAAAGGCTAAAGTTTCTGTCTACCTTTTGTGTAGCAGATTTCATTGTATCATCATCTATCTCTACATTTTCTCTGTTCGCTTTCTTCCTACTCTCCGTTTCTCTCTACCGTCTATGGGTGGTAGAGACCAGGAGAGTGTTGAAAGTATACAGATAATTATAAATTTAATTACATAGAAAGAAGATTAACTTTATAGTTTTTTTCTTTCATCATGACTACTGATATTTCATTTGAGGATTTGAAGAACGAGAATGTGGACCTTGTAAGTCAAATAAATAATATTCAGGTTTCTAAATAATGGATTGCGACGTTACAATTTTTGATGTTGTCAAAACAACAATGTGAGGCTACATCGGCCACATTTGACTGCTATATCAAACATCGCAATATGACCGCAACCATTGTTATTTAAAACCCTAATAAGAATAATGAATAATATACCATTTACATTTTTTTTAGTTTTTAACTCTTGATAATAATGACATTTATTATATGTGTGTAGGAAAACATTCCAATTGATGAAGTCTTTCAGCAGCTAAAATGTACCAAAGAGGGTCTCTCATCCGCAGAAGGAGAAAAGAGGCTCCAGGTTTTTGGACCCAACAAGCTAGAGGAGAAATCAGAGAGCAAACTCCTCAAGTTTTTGGGTTTTATGTGGAATCCATTATCATGGGTCATGGAGGCAGCTGCAATCATGGCCATTGTATTGGCCAATGGAGGGGTATGTGATTGATTATTTACAATTGTTTCATTTTATTGCATTTTTCTAAGTTGTTATGTGACACATACTTGTATGCATATATAAATTACAGGGAAAACCGCCGGATTGGCAAGATTTCACCGGTATTATGGTGTTGCTTATCATTAACTCAACCATTAGTTTCATCGAGGAAAACAATGCCGGAAATGCTGCAGCTGCTTTGATGGCCGGTCTTGCCCCCAAAACCAAGGTAACTTTTGTTATTACTTATTATCTAAGTTATAAAATCATATGATCTATTAGCATTCAATAGCTAACAAGAACTAAGCAATTTTAATTTTGTAGGTGTTGAGGGATGGAAAATGGAGTGAGCAAGAGGCAGAAATTTTGGTGCCAGGAGATGTGATCAGTATCAAGTTGGGAGACATTGTCCCAGCTGATGCCCGTTTGTTAGAAGGAGATCCCTTAAAGATTGACCAGTCTGCCCTTACTGGTGAGTCCTTGCCAGTAACAAGGAACCCTGGTCAAGAGGTTTTCTCTGGCTCAACTTGCAAGCAAGGTGAAATCGAGGCTATTGTCATTGCCACTGGTGTTCACACCTTCTTTGGGAAGGCTGCACACCTTGTTGACAGCACCAACAATGTTGGTCACTTCCAAAAGGTATATATACATATTATGATATTTTTATCTTTGATTAATTATTATGGCCTTTGAAAGTTATGTTGTTCATTATGTAGCACCAGGATCGTCTTGGATGTATTAGAAAGTGTTTTTGGAGCCTAAAAACTATTTCAAAATACTACATTTTTATCAAATGAAACACTAAAAACTAAAGAAATTTGTGCCTCAAAATTTCAAGGACATGTGCTACACAAGGCCATGGCCTTGTGTAAGAAGACCAATATGTATCTGTTGTTGGACATGTGTCAATATCCGACACTTATATGACATTGATACTTCTGGTTACATTTAATTTTTCTACTTTCTCAAATTATAATTGGTGTTGTCCTATCGGTGTCAGTGTCATGACCGGTGTTCACAGGGTAGATGCTGGTAGGAAAATGTGGTGGCTTTGGCTACCCCAATTTATTTATTTTTTATTTTTAATAAGTATGTATGTTTTATATTTTGCCAACCCAATAATGTATATTTAGGTACTTCAAATAAAAATTATTTGTCAAAAATTGATAGAAACATGAAAGTCAACAGAATATCACATAATTCATAAATTTATTTCGTCCTATTTTGATACTTCGAGTCTCTTCAACAACTACAAAGAAAGTTTTGTTAGCAACGAGTTTCTTACGAATGACTTAATTGTTTATGTCGAAGAAGACATTACTTATGTGTTTAATATAAAATCAGTTATAGATAAATTTGACTCTTTGAAGCATCGTTGAATGCAACATTTTTGAATAGTTATTGTCATTTTTTGTGTTGTTTTAATTTATTATTATGCTTTTTTTTTGTTATAAGTTAATTTAATATAGTAATTTTTTTCCTATATATTTGACCCCCTCGTAAATTTATTGCTGACTTCGACTCAAGGTGTTTGTGTATGTGTCGGTGCTTTATAGATCGTACATATGATCCAAATTTGGACTAATATATGGATACAAATTTGATTGCTTTGAATTAGGTGTTGACATCCATTGGTAACTTCTGTATCTGCTCAATTGCTGTGGGAATGTTGATTGAGATCATTGTGATGTACCCCATCCAAAATAGAGCTTACAGAGATGGTATTGACAACTTGCTGGTGCTTCTCATTGGAGGTATCCCAATTGCCATGCCAACTGTCTTGTCTGTGACCATGGCTATTGGATCTCACCGCCTTTCTCAGCAAGGAGCTATCACCAAGAGGATGACAGCCATTGAAGAAATGGCAGGAATGGATGTTCTATGCAGTGACAAGACTGGAACTCTCACTCTTAACAAGCTTACTGTGGACAAGAACTTGATTGAGGTCTGTGAATCACATAAAAGATAGTATTTACTTCAAATATGACAATGAACCAACACCTCTTGACCATCCATTTCCAAATCTACCTTAGTGAACAATTAAATAGAAACATAAAAATTTGAGAACTACAATTTCTTTTGCTAAGAAATGAAATTTATCAAAATTCAAAATTAATTGCATTAGTTTTAGGTAACATAACATTGTTAAATGGTTCATAAGTGTTTCTCTACAATATCAACAAATAAGAGCATAAACTTGCAATTCAATAATTGTTTATGACTGCAGGTCTTCCCTACTGATATGAACAAGGACAGTGTTGTCCTATTTGCAGCAAGAGCTTCAAGAGTTGAAAACCAGGATGCCATTGATGCATCAATTGTGAATATGTTGAGCGATCCCAAGGAGGTATTTATTATGATTTACATTCTTGTATGAAATATTATTTGTATCCATGCAAAGTACGCAGAATGCTTAACATTCTAACTGGGTTATTACTATGACATGTTAGGCAAGAGCAGGAATCACCGAGGTACATTTCTTACCCTTTAATCCTGTGGACAAGCGCACGGCTATTACCTATATTGACGAAAATGGCAACTGGCACAGAAGCAGCAAAGGTGCTCCTGAACAAGTAAGACAATAGATCGTATGCCTTGATATAACATTCAAAATTTACTATGAAATATTTCTTCCTTGAAAAATTATAATGAAATACAATACACATCATTTAAGATATTCAACTACTTATTTAAATGTATCAGATTATTGAACTCTGCGAACTTAAGGGAGAGACTTTGAAAAGGGCACACAAAACTATCGATGAGTACGCTGACCGCGGTTTGCGTTCCTTGGCTGTTGGTTTCCAGGTGATTAAAGGGTCTAAATATGAGTAGCCATGTTTATATTTCTAAAAATAATAATAAATAGATTATCTAACAAATGCACGTGATTACTTTCTATTTTGGCAGACTGTTTCAGAAAAGACCAAGGAGAGTGCAGGAGAACCATGGGTGTTCTTGGGTCTCTTACCCCTCTTTGACCCGCCTAGACATGACAGTGCCGAGACTATTCGTCGCGCTCTTGACCTCGGTGTCAATGTTAAGATGATCACTGGTGATCAACTTGCCATTGGAAAAGAAACTGGCCGCAGACTTGGAATGGGAACCAACATGTACCCTTCATCCTCCCTTCTTGGCCAATGCAAGGATGCAGCCATTGCATCAATTCCAATTGATGAACTTATTGAAAAGGCTGATGGATTTGCAGGAGTCTTCCCTGGTAATTACATTAATCTAAACGCATACTTAACACCCTAACTAAAAAAAAGCAGACAGTTTTAAATTATGATAATTTATATTGCGTAAAATCAGATTCAAATGAGACGGATGCTGCCTCAATTATGATAAAAAATAAGGTCACAGAGAAATTATGAGAATTATGTCAGATCCTAAATCAAAGTCGCAGACCTTTTTAAAAAAACATGAAAATATGCTTACGAAAACCTTTGACATGTGGCATGCAGAGCACAAGTACGAGATTGTAAAGAGGTTGCAGGATAGGAAGCACATATGTGGTATGACCGGAGATGGTGTAAACGATGCACCAGCATTGAAGAAGGCAGACATTGGTATTGCCGTTGCTGATGCAACTGATGCCGCAAGGAGTGCCTCAGACATTGTCTTGACTGAGCCAGGTTTGAGTGTGATTGTGAGTGCTGTGTTGACAAGTAGGGCCATCTTCCAGAGGATGAAGAACTACACAATCTATGCTGTTTCCATCACAATCCGTATTGTTCTTGGGTTCATGCTCGTTGCTCTAATCTGGAAGTTTGACTTCTCCCCTTTCATGGTTTTGATCATCGCCATTTTGAACGATGGAACCATCATGACCATCTCCAAGGACAGGGTGAAGCCATCTCCTGTTCCCGATTCATGGAAGCTCAAAGAAATCTTCGCAACAGGAGTCGTTCTTGGAACATATATGGCCATCATGACTGCAGTTTTCTTCCATCTTATTCACGACACCGATTTCTTTTCAGTAAGTAGCTCAGACCAACCCTAAATTTTTCACTACAAAGGAAACAAAACTACCATCATAGAATGAAACTGATAAACATCTTTTTATTTTCAGAAAATCTTCGATGTTCACTCAATTGCAGACAGTGAGGAACAGCTTAACTCAGCTCTCTACCTCCAAGTGAGTATCATTAGTCAGGCACTTATCTTTGTGACCAGGTCAAGAAGCTGGTCATTCGTCGAGCGCCCTGGTTTGATGCTTCTTGGAGCCTTCATTGCTGCACAATTGGTTAGTCACCATTTCTTTCCATCAAATATTTCCATTTTTTCCTAACCAGAGAGAGTTTCCTTTCATCAAATTTGGTTTTGACTTGGCATTCAAATGCTTTCAACCTAGGTGGCAACTGCCATTGCTGTGTATGCACACTGGGACTTTGCTAGAATCAATGGAGTTGGGTGGAGATGGGCAGGAGTTATCTGGATCTACAGCATTATTACATACATTCCTCTTGACATTCTCAAGTTTCTCATCCGCATGGGACTCACAGGAAGTGCATGGGACAACATGCTCCAGAACAAGGTTTTGAACAATATCCATCCTTTTTATTTTATTTATATGTTTGTAGCCTTTGTTTTAATCAATTAATCACCATATATTGTCGTTGTGGTGTTGCAGACTGCGTTCACAACAAAGAAGGACTATGGTAAAGGAGAGAGGGAGGCTCAATGGGCCGTGGCTCAACGTACAATACACGGCCTTAACTCTCAAGAGGCCCACAAGAACAACCACCACCATGAGCACTCTGAAATTGCTGAACAAGCTAAGAAACGTGCTGAGGCAGCTAGGTCAGTATTAGACTAACAACAACATTTGGTGAAGTTGAATCAAACACACTAATGTTTATTGAACTCTGCAGGTTGAGAGAGCTACACACACTGAAGGGACACGTTGAATCAGTTGTCAAATTGAAGGGTCTTGACATTGAAACCATGCAACAACACTACACAGTCTAAAAATATTTAAAGATGGAAGAAAAGATGAATGCATATAACTTAGGCTGCGCTCACGAAGATGTGGTCAGATACAAAGCTTTAAAGAGAAGATGAATACATATAGCTTATCTCGGACTTATATTAATGTCATCTTTTTTATTGTCCTGCATTCTTTTGTTCTTCTTCCGAAATTGAAGTGAAAATATGAGAGATGGTTTAAAAATATGCAATTTATGTTTCACAGAACTTATCCCAATCCCTTTTACGAGTACATAACTTTGACGCATGGAATAGGAATGATTTTGTCTTGTAAATAATATAGATATAGATATAGATATAGATGGCTTTTGCGGAAGCAAAAGGAAATAAAGTAAACAAAATTGTAAGGTTTTCAAATACTATTTTTAAGCTTAATAAAGAGTAGTTTTCTATGTGCTATTTTTACAGTTCTTTGATAACAATTCAATACAGCGATGATTCAGCTTAACAAAGTGACAAAACATAGATACATATATTTTTTTGGGTTTAACTTGCCACTCATTAATTAAATTAGTGATTTTGTGTATTTTAACAGGAGCAATACAGAAACATAAGAGAAATACTTCCATAAACATGGTTCACACAATTAGTTAACTACACCAAACTAATTGCACAAGATTAAAACCAATGCCTATTATTCAAATAAAAAGTTTCACCTAATTTTTTTATTTACATAACAAATTCTTAGCTAACTCAAGTTCCATTCTTAGTTGAACAAGACAAACCAAAAAAATCATCAGAACCTATTCTACATATTGTTTTATTGAATATTACATTTCAACCAAAGATTAATTCTTGTTAAATAATGCTGATCTTACCCAAAAAGTAGATTCACTTAACTAGTTTCTAAATGTATGTCTTTCATGTTCTAATGTCCAAATTCACATGCTCGACCCTCAACAATCTCTCCTAAGAACAAACTACTGCATTATTTCCCAACAAGACTATTCCTCCAGCTAATGGTTACTTCAATTTTTCACTGTTACAAAAGCATAAAAGTTCAATATTTGACTGTTGATATTGCATGACAAGGCTCAAATATCATTTGAATTTGAATAAACTTACTTCAATTTATATTTGAGTATTGACAATTGAATTCTAAAATTTGGATTTAATGTTTTTCCAAGTAGTCAACTCAGATGGAATCACTTCTTCATTACAGGAAAGGACAGCATGTGCCATCAAACTACCTAGCCAACCATGATATAACAATCCTCTTGAACCTAGCCCTCCAAATAACCAATACTTACAACTATGGTTTCTGCCAATGAAATCGTTAATACAACCCAGAAGTGGAAGCGATCCATGTGGCGTGAGTGGAGGCATTGCCCTCAAACCAGCTTTTGCTCCGGTGAAAACCCAATCCTTTATTCCGGGATAAATGGCTGATGCCTTCGGCAGGAGCTGATGAAGAGCTTTTGAAGCTTCATCGGTAGAAACATTTGACGACGAATTTATAGATTTCCACTCCCAAGTTGACCCAACATTTAGACTACGGGAGCCCTGAACAGAAATCCATGCATCTGACAATATGGAAGGTCCATGCTCAGGATAACACCTGAAAGACAATGCAAGATAATTCTAAAATGGGATATGACTTTGGTGCAATCTCTAGCATAGTATATTTAAATGAAGGTCCCTTCCATGAAACAATACTCTTGAAGTAATTAGGCTTAATAGTTATTTCATGAAACACCAATTGAGCCAAACTAGAGATTTTTCAGATTGAATGCATTTGTCAGGCTGAAACATTAAACTTTACCTCGTATAATCAGGCGGTTCCAGGTGAACAATTACACCTCTGCATGTTCTCAAAGGAAGCCTCCCAGAAATCTCAGGAAGCATATTCACTTTGGCACCAAGGCATATGATGACGGCATCATATTCCCCTGAGAGTTGAAAGATATTTAATTAGTCTGAAGAAATGTAAAGCTCTGCAAAAATGTCTGCTCATGACTATAAGAAAAAGCTATTATAAAAAATTTAAGGAAAAAATATTTCAGTCACTGGTATGAAAAGTGATAGGCATGTAATATACAATGTAGGAGAGGAACAAGTGGACAAGGGGCGAAAATGGGCCAGCTGAAAAGGGCCTGAAAGTGCATGTGAGAAACAAGTCACACAAGAGGAAGTAAAGAGGGTAGGGACACAGGTGTATGAAATGGGGAAGAGAGGGAGAAACAACAGAATGGGGGCCACATAGAAAAAAGGGAGTGGAGCGAAAGTTTTTAAGAATCAAACCAATACATTGATAAGAATACTTTGAATGGGAAGTAACAGAATGAGGGAATCATCTGAGAATTGAGAGAATTTTTATTGAGGGAAAGCTGAGCAGGAAGGCTACCACTCTCTCAGTCCAGGATTCCTTCTTTCGTTCATTCCTATCCATCTTTAAGTAGCTTTACTTCATGTAACGATCTTCGTTTCCTTTATAGTTTGGTTGTATTTTCCACTACAGAGGTATCTCACCTCTGATCAAGATTTCTTTTCTACAACAATACACATACAAGTTTCCCTTATTTGTTCGAGTCCTATCAGAAAACGTTGAAACATGAGAGCCTTCATTTTGCCAATATGAATACTTGAATCAAATAAATATTCTCACTGACGTGCTTATAGAAACTGAATCAGAAAAGGAATTTCTTTATTGACTGAATGTACTAATCTCTAGATATTCGATAAACCCCTATTCTAATCTCACTAATTGCCAACTCTTCATTAGAACCCCTATTCTTATTTTCAGGCATCATGCCTTATTTCTTCAAACTAATTATCTCATCAACTAATTAGCCATCTAACAATAACTAACAAGGTAAGGTTTACCGACTACCGTATTCCTCTATTGCTTCTTTTTAGAAAAAATTTACCCTATTACTATGTTTTTGTTCTGGAGCTGCATGATTGTATCCTTTGCCTTTGTTATCTAAGTCACATCAATTAGCCCCACTAATGCCCACTGTTTCCTTGCTAGATGTTACCAATGCCCTCTCCACACACAAGCCCAAGTGTGGCGATTTAGTTGATGGGACCAGATCATTCTGTTAGACATCTAGTTAAGGAATTGTAGGAGAAGGGGCAGAAAAGACCAAAATTGACTTATGCTTATCTGTGCAGTTTTTTATTATATGTCGACAGTTATGTGTACAGTTTTTATTATGTGAGCTTTATGCATTGTAATATATAAGGAAGTTATGGCAAAGGGAGGGTCATTCGGTTATTTTGATAAAGAAGAGACCCAAGACTCTCGATGTGAACAATTGTAATTACTATTAATTTGTATTTCTGTACCAGTTTCTATCAAATTCTGCCTGAGCGATACCCACTCCTTAAAGGTTGTTTTCGACGCATAAGGTTGTGCAATTTCACCGTGGCAGCAGCCACCGTGTTAGTAACACCGTCAAACGGTTTTGGTGGAGGAAACTTTGTTATAATGTCCAGGACCCACAGCTCCATCCTTAATAAAGGCCCATCTCCCTTTGCTGCTGGTGTCATCCTTTCCGTCTATGTAACCTTATATTTGGCATCACCACCGACAGCAGACCTATCTATGCTTCTACACTCTACAGCCCTCCAGGAAATTATTCTTCTCAACTTCACTCTCTATCTTCATTTCCTCTGTTTTGTCTTGTCTGCTTGCCTGCTATTGGTTTCTCTTTTGTCATTAATGTTTTCCATTATCTCGATCATTCCCTAGTTTCCCGCAAAATGATCTTTGCAATCTTCATTCAATGTTTAGTCTTGCTTCTTTTCATTACCATCAATTTCTGATTTTGCCTCCTCTTCGTTGTTTTCTTATTTGGTATTCACACTGTCATATTTGCTTATGTTTTTTCATTCTATTTCTGGCTTCAACATTCATAGCGATAACCATTGTTGCTCCTTTTCATAATTAGCCTTTGTACTTTTCTCCATTGGCTCTCTTCTTGAACTTCATCTTTGCTTTTGATCTCTTGTTGCCTAGAAGCATGAAGATAAACTTCATGTTTTGTTTGGAAACACACGAGCAAACCATTCTCAAAGGAGATGAATGTAGCATTCTAGTCATGGTTGTTAAGTGCGCGCTGTAGATCGCGAGATCGTACGATCTCACGTGTTCTTCACCTTAAACCGTGCTGGCGCGGTGCAAAAATCGTTGAAGAGGGCAGCGTGGCCGGCGCGCAGAGGTAGATTGCAAGATCGTGGAAGCGGCGATTTCTCTCGGACCGAATTTGCACCTTTTAACCCATATGACCCGTTTTGACACGGTTCGCAGAGAAGAGTTCGTTGCCCAAAACGCCTATTAGTGGATTCTCTCCAAGAAAATCACCAGAGGTGAGCTTCTCCATCCAATGGTATCTAAATCCATGATAATCACTCTTCCTAAAAAAAAATAATGTCTTCAGAGTACTAATCTCAACTAATCATCCACTAATAGGCGTTGCCACCTTACAAATCTTGGCATCGTTGTTGAACTCATTTTCACTCTAAATCCCCCCGTAGCTCCAATTTTGTAGCTCTATACTGGTTAATAGGAAATGGACCAGGAAAGGTTTTATTTTATTAATTGATGTATAAACCCCTGGAAATTCGAGAGACCAGGAGTAACAGGACACTCCCAAATTTTAATTCCACTAATTTTGTGCTCTCCATCAGAATCCCTATTCCTATTTATAGGCAACATACCTTATTTCTCCTAACTAAACTATAAAAGATTTACCTATCATGTGCCAAAAGAGAATTTCTTAGACACTGCTCAGCCCAACAATAAACTTTTTTATGGAACAATTGAAACGGTAAATGAAAGACTTACAACCGAATGGGGTAAGTTAATATGTCTTTATGAGGAATGATGGACACAAGCAACTCATAATTTTTTTTTGTAATAGCTCCATATCGATATAGCCCAAAACACTGGCACAACTATTGGAAAGTTGCATATTTGAGCTTTCTATATTTTATGATTATTCATTCTTTGTACAATTAAATTTTCTAGCATAAGAATACCAAATTCAAATTGTTGCATCCGCTTAATTTAAACGAAACTTTAAAGGCATTTAGCATATTTACAGTTAGAGAGCAACACAATGAATATTTACAGTGTTACCTTCAAACTCAGAAAGTCCATCGACAGATTTTTTGTGTAAACTAAGCTGTTTCTCCCCAAAGTCAAGACTGGATGATTCTTTCACTAAATTTTCACATGCCAGGAAAAGTGCCTAATAATATAATATTAAAATGAATGAAAGTCTGCGGTAAGAATGAACTTAAACAAGAGAAAAATTAAAAATTAGGGATGGAAACCTCAAGGTAGTGTCGAGGATTGATATTTAGAGCTTGAGGCATAAAGAAAGCTGTGTCAAATGGTAGGCATAGACCAGGTAAAAGACTTTGAGCTGCTTCATTATTAAGTGTTTGTACTGTGCAGCAAGGAAGGGAAGTCTTGGCATTCTAAGAATCACATAAACGCAAATAAGCAGAAAGAAACCGAAATCTAATAGTATAACCAATACTTGTGAAATGTATGAAATAAGAGACATTACATCGTTCAATTTGGCCATAGTCTTGATATCCATTGCCGGTCGTAAGATTCCCCTGGAGTCAGGTGAACATGAGCAGTGTTGAGCAACTAAGATTGGAATGAATGTGAAAAAGAAAAAAAAAAAAAAAAACCTTTTATGAGGAAGAAAAGGTTTGATGTGATGTTGAGTAGCTTGTTGAGCAATTGTGAAAAGGTTTATGGTCTCTTTCCAACACTGAGCACCCTCCCAGAGAGGCTTAACTACATGAGCATGAGTATAATAATGTGATAAAATGACAAGAATAATGAACGTTATTTGAAGATGAAAAATGAGAAATGTAGACCTTGCCTTTTGGGGAATAAGGATGAAGAAGACCTCCAGAAATTCCAGAAGCACCGCCCCCAATACCAAATTCATCGTATAAATGAATATTTAGGTTCAACTCCTTAGGACTTTGCTGCAATGCAATGCAATGCAGTGTAAGGTTATTATGAAGCACGGACACTCCTCATAGTAGGCGTGTCCTTCCGACACCGACACTTGTAATTACACTGAATTATGCGATTTTTTTTAAATTATCAGTTGTATCGTCGTGTCCGTGCTTCATAGGTTATTATTATGTTAGAACCAAAGACATTGAATTGAATGAAGAAAGTAAGTACCTTTAGCAAATGCCAAACGACGGAAAGTCCGGCGAATCCAGCGCCAAGGACAGCGAACCTGGAGCAATTCAATGAGAATGAGAGTGGTTAGTTAGTGATGAAATGAGTAAAGAAAAAGAAGAAGAAGAAGTTACCTTACCTGAGAGGATGCTGCGGAGTTAGAGAAGAAGAAGAGTTGTTGTGAATGGAACGGCGGGGAGGCAAAATTGTAGGTTTAGGGTGCGGAGGACATACAATAACATTCATATTCACACTCTTCATCTTCCTTCCTTCCTCCTTTCTCTGTGTGAGGGTTGGACATGTCCATCTCGACCAGTAAGGGTAATTGTGGAATACCATATTTTAAAAGGGGTATGTTAGTAATTTGATAACACACGTATAAAAAAAAGGGTTAATACCGCTTTTGGTCCATGTAATATTAGCGAATTCCGATTTTAGTCCCGGTAAAATAAAAAATTTAGATTATGTCTTTATAATTTTAGATTCCTCCACTTTTGGTCACTTATTTAACTATGTCAACAGAATCTGCATAAATTTTGATCCTTGTGATTTCATATTCCTCCCACTTTTGATCCTGTAATTTCATATTCCTCCACTTTTGGTCCCTTATTTCACGTGCTATGTAAGCAAATTCTGCTGACATGGTGAAATGAAGGATCAAAATTGAACGAATCTAGAATCTAAATTACAGAGACATAATCTAAATTATTTTTTTTTACGGGGACTAAAACCGGAATTCGCCTGGGACCAAAAGCCGTATTAACCTAAAAAGAAATCATCCATTCAAATTTTGAACAACCTCTCCTCCCCAGTCTCTCTCGCCAACTCATGTAATGGATCATTTTGTTCTGTTCTGTTCTAATATGCATGCAATCCTTTTGTCTCAGGTATGAACATCATTCATGCATTTTATCACAATGTACACTTACTTTCCTACTTATTATACACAAACTATTAAAATCACAGGCCACTGACACGCTCAAATTAATTAGAATCCACGACTAAGAGTGGCTTAATCATGTAGTATACTCCCTCTTAAGAGATGACACATTATTCTTATGAAAGTTATCGTGATTTTGATTTGTTTAATTCATCTAAGGCATGATTGGTTTATAATAACAGGTATACCAAAGCTACAGATGAACCAATTATTCCTACAATTTTTGAACGAACCAAAGCTACCTGTTCTGTTCTGCTTATGGTCAGACAGGTAGAAATTTTATTTGCTATCATACCTGTACCAAATTATCATTATTATCCAGTTTTACATATTAAATTGTCTAGTTCTCTAATATCAATGACATCTCACCACTTTTTATGCCAAGTCACTCAACTTTGGCCACATGAGAATAAAAACATGTCACTTTGTCAAGCTCAACAATCTACTCACTCGCGATAATTCCCTGAATTACATTCATAAGTTAGTGTTGGGTAGTCAGAACCTGTATCAACATCGTAACTTACAACAATCCGTTGAATGTCCAACCGTTAACCCGTATTAAAATTACAACCAAAATCGATCCCTTAAATCCTTTACTGTCAAATGATTTAACCCACCCAATTCATGTCCTGTATGTATATCCTTCAGATTCCTACTAATGGGATCTAGACAATTCTCTCCTTCTCCGATGTCCCGTATTGAAGGGATGAAAAAATGCGTGATTGACAATTCTCTCCATATTTGATTTTGTTAACCAAAATCAGTTATCATATTTGTTGAGTTGAGCTTTTGAGGAGAAAAAGTAAGTGCTCTGAATCTTTCATTTTATTGTAGTTTAGTTCTTCATGTTTCACTGGTGTGATAAAATACTCTTTCCAAAATTGTTACAGACTTGTGTAAATTTATATTTTGATTATTTTGAAATTCCACACCATCCTACTACATGAAATTCAACCATTATAAGTTATTGTAGGGTTAAAAATATGTTGCACGTTGTTCTTATGTCTGATCATGTCATGTTTCATATGAACCGGATGACTTTCTCCTTAACCCAAGTCTTTTGTATAGTAAGACATTCTAAAGATGGTAAGATATAGTTTTTAGGCTAATTTGGCATTTTTTTTCTGTTTACAAGGAGAAGGGGCATGATTAGTCTCTACTATTGTATTTGTTTGTTTCCAAAAATAAATATAAATTTCAAAATAGACTAGTAAAAGACAATAACTACTACTCAGAAGAACACTAAAGTACTTGGCTTGAACCATAGCTCAGCTTTGACTAACCTGATTCTGAAATTTAATATTTGCAAAAAGTTATGTTTAGAAATTTAATTCTGTCCTGAAATTATTAGATTTCAAATCTAATAAAATACAGAAGAAAAAAAAAGTTATGAAAGTATTTTGCCTGCGTAATGTGTTTATCTCAATCTTGTTATCTAATAATATCCAGAATTGTGGAGATTTACTTATGAGATAGAAGAAACAGAGAAGAAGGCAGTGAGTGAATCATATATATTACGTAAGCAAATTAATACCATTTTAACTATTTTATGTTGCGGCCAACACTCGGGTGGGATTTAGTCCCACATCAGATAGATAGGATTCTTGAGAAGAGTTTATAAAGAGGAGGCAATCCTCACCGTACATGCTGGTTTTGTAACGATGAGTTAGGCCTCGATATTCGTTACATTTTACCGAGTGGATTGAGGGAGGGAGACTGAGAGACATAGTTATATGGCACACTAACTTATAAAATCTACTCCCTCCGGTCTCATTTATAAGCAAATTTTGACTTTTTAGATTCATTGAATAAATTATGTGTGTGGTCTATGATAATTACACATTTGCAATCTTGTTAGCCAGGCAAATTATAGGCTTCTAATGGCTTTCAACACTTTGATGCAAAAGGGATTTTATTTTTTATTTCCCTTATTTAGAAGTTGTCATATTCTAACGCTTCCCTGACAAAAGCTTCCGAGCATCTTCCATGGATGGGTGATCGAATGATCTGTTTTTAGTGCAAAGTATAGTAACCTCAAGAACCAGTTTAACTCTTTCATTGTGCTAGCAGAAGCCACTTCATTACCATTGCAAACTTTTCTTAGAAGAACCTCTCGTGATTTGCTAATTGCTATGAATTTTAGCCGCTGCACTTGTCAACCTTCCGCCAGTTTAAATTTCCAGAGTCTTCTTCCCAAAATTGTACACATCATTGCAGAATTCCTCTTTCATTGCCTCATTGTATTCTGCCATTCAAAAAGTAAATATTATATCAGTGTCATATAAAGTCCTTATGAATTATAAAAAATACATGTAACACAAACACTTTACATTGAAGACGTGTTTGATGTCTCACTTGTATTGGTCTCGGGCACTGTTGATATATATGGTTACGTTCAATCACTTATAATTCCTTAAATCTATTTATTAAAACCTTTCGCAGAAAAAAAGAACAGCCTCCAAACCATATCAATGACATCTCACCACTTTTTAGGTCAAGTTACTCAACTCTTGCCACATGAGAACAAAATCTTACTTGCCACTTTGTCATGCTCAACAATCTACTCTCTCACAATAATTCGCTGAATTACATTCATAAGTTAGTGTTGTTGGGTCCTTTGCATTGAAAAGATGCTGGAGTCACTGAAATTTTATTCTTGGCCCTGGTTGCGTATTAAATCAAATAACATGATTACAACATTGTGCAGTGGTGTTTGAATCCACTGGCTTGTCTCAGTGATATCGTGGTTTGAATCTTCAGCTGGTTTTGGCGATTTTGGAGTGTGCATATGTTTCAGTTTATATCCTCTAATCCAGTTTTGGTTCGTCTGGGCTGTGTTCCATACCATAACAGTGGTAACTAGTTTCAGCTGCAAACATTGAAACTTTGATCATGGCCCTTTGGTTTGTCTCGGTTTTGTTCCATACCATAGCAGTGGTAACTAGTTTCAGCAGAAAATATGTGGTTAATGTTAGGTCTGCAGCAGTATAGGTTGCAAAGTGCTCTGGTAATATATGGTATGTTGTTTAAAATTTATCTCAGCTGAGTGTGTGGAGGTAAGATGGCATCGCTGAGTAGGTTCAGGCCAAGTCTCTTCGTTGCATAGACGTATTGGTGAAATTAGCAGGGTTGTATTTCAACTTGCACTGTTCGGTCTGATTTTGTGAAACTTATCTAGATTTGGTGTTAAGGAGCCAAGTTGGATCATTGTAAGAGCAGATTCTGGTTTTTAATCTCAATCTTGGATTTTGGCAATTTGTGGGATTGGGATTTTTTATTGCTTCAGATGTGGTATATTGGTGGCATTGGGAAGCCTACTTAATTTGTACTATGTTCATATGCTTAGCTAAAGTTGGTTAAGGTGTTGAATTATGTTTGAAGTTTAGAATCAGGTTGTGGTAGCATTTGTGGAACTGTGGCTTGCAGACCTTTCTCTCGATGCTTGTAAATTAATAAAATCTTTGTGTGCCGTATATTAATAAAATCTTTTTACATTTACTTAAAAAAAAAGTGTTAGGTAGTCAAAACGGCCTGTATCAAAATCGTAACTTACCACAATGTCCGACCATTAACCAGTATTAAAATTGACAGATATTGACCCATCCAATTCATGTCCAGTATGTATATCCTTCGGATTCCTACTAATGGGATCTAGACAATTCTCTCCTTTTTCGATGTCCCATTTGGAGGGATTAAAAAAATGTGTGATTGTCAGCCCTCTACAGGGTTCTATTTTATCATGTCCAAATAAAAAAGCTTCACAACAGTTCCAATTCTTTGTTGGGCGTTAACAATAAAGATGGAACCAACTGTAATATCCCAAAACATAGAGTATTCGAGAAATTCTGATAGAAATTAAAAACCCTCATTTTGAAAGTCCCGCGTTTTGCTCAGAAGCCCCTTTACATGCGAAAAAGTATAGTCTTTTGTCGAAAACGAATTTTTCACTCCATAAGTAAGGGTTATTATGGAATACCATATTTTAGTAGGGGTATGTTAGTAATATGAAAACTCATATACATATATGTGGATTGAGGTTGAAAATCAGATTTTCAACAACGTCTCCTTCTTCCCCAATCTCTGTCTCGGCCATCTCTCCATTCTCACCATCCTAGAATCATTCATGCAATTGAAGAATTAGGATTGTTAGCTTCTAAACCTAAAGATTGAAGATTGGAGAAGAATAAGAAGATAGAAACATTGGGAGCAAGGAAAAATCAAATAGCAAGCTTGAACCATCATCTTCAACTTAGAATTAAAGGTGAGTTTCCCTCCCTCATGCATTTGGTCTCAGATTATGAATGGGAAAAAATCATGAAGTATGATTGTTTTATTTTCTTACAAGTTTAATTAATGCATGCTTCATTGTTCCACCAAATCCAAATTGAGTGTATCACTTTAGATGGATGTTACTGTGTATGATCCGTATAGAATTATACTTCTGTGTTTACTTCATTGTTACATTCACATTAAATATATAAGTGTTGAAATTTGGGGCCTAACTCATCATTACAAAACCGGCTTGTAAGGTTAGGAGTGCCTCCTTTTTATAAACTCTGATCAAGCTTCCTATCTAACCGATGTGGGACTAAATCGGACTAAATCCACCCCCTCAAAGACAAGCCAACATAAGGCAACTAGGGCAGATCACAATTAAGGTGGAATTACCAACCCACCCCCTCACGTTCGGGGCGGGATTTCCAACACACCTGAGGTGGAATCACCAACCCACCCCCTCACATTCGGGGCGGGATTTTCAACAAACCCCCTCACGCTTAGAGCCAATGGGCATGAAGCGTGGCAATGCGGAATCCCGACAATGGTAGATCTTGGATAGGCTCTGATACCATGTAGAAATTACTCTCTAACTTTAGAGTTGTTTATTTCAATGAAAATGGTGCTCCTTTTATAGGAGAGAATACAGCTAATCATCTCCTTAATCTAAGGAGTGACATAAGGAAAAATAAACAACTATTAAAATAGAATAACAATAAAAGGAAATATTATATATTTCAACACCTTTCAAGCTCGGACGATCTACCAGTCTTGGTAGTGTCTCCTTCAAAATTAAAGTTTTAGAGTAATAGAGTAATTTCTTTAATAAGAATAATAATTATCATGCTGGGGTGAACTGAAGAGTGAAGTTGTTTGGCTGTGACTGGTTCACTTATTAGAGGATTATCCTTAATTAACAAGTGATTTATGAGTAATATAAAAAGAATTAAATCTAGGGCCATAAATTAGTGATGGGTAAATTGGATGTATGGGCATTTGATTACTTGTCAAGTTAGAACACCCCCATTCAGTTGTTTCCTTTTCAGGTATAAGCTGTACTAGAGTCCATCGGAGCCGGATCACAATGTCTAGAATTAGGATTCCTCAGTTGTATTTTAAACCTTCTATGTTTTATTAAAAGGATGTCAAATTGTAATTAAGTTCTATTTCAATTTCAAAACTATGTATTTCGAATTAATTCCGTTATGGAAGACTTTTATCCAGTAAACTTTTGGTTTACATTTTTCTATTCATTACACCAACACCAAGGTTTAGGCTGCCGTCACCAAAATGCCTGTTAATGCTACCTCTGGTTTGCGTCTACTAACTCAGTCCAGTGGTTTATTGCTTGCAGGTAGTTAGGAAGATCGTTTGTCGGTTAAATTCAAAACGAAGGAACTCAATTCGGAGTGCGGACCCTGTCAAACATGTGATATCATTTCCATCACCATTTAGGTATTTCTTTCAAATCAATTTCACACAATATTTATTGGTGGCTTCTAGGGTGAGGGCTCAATTAAGTCCCTCACCAGTGAAGCACAAAAAAAATACTGTTGATTTAACTAATGGTTGAGATTTGTTGAAAATAAAAATGATACTCCCTCCGTCTCACAATAACTATATCTTTACCATTTTTTCTTTTTCTCAAAATAATTGTCACTTTAGAATACCAATGCAGCATTTATTATTTTTTTCCTTTATTATACTCTTATTTATTGAATTTCATCCAACTTAACTACTTCATTAACTACAATTAATAAGGGTATTTTAGTAAATGATACTAATTTTACTATCAAAATCAACACAATTAATCATTTCCTTAATAACCGTGCACAAACCTTAAACGACTATTATTTAGAGACGGAGGAAGTAGCATCTACACATTTCCCCAAATAACTGTCCTATCGCCCTTAATTTCCATAACCACCAACCCTGAATGTTTTCAACTGCAAAGCTTTGCTGCAACTTCAAGAAGTTTCCTGGCCTCATCCAAGTCTCAACTGCAACTGTAAAGAGACTTGCTTGCAAGCAAGGTCTTCAGTAATGATTCCCATGCTTTCAACATTTTCATATTGTTTTTGTCCTCTACCTATTCGTGTGATTTTGTCCTTCAAGAATTTTGCACTTAAAGTGCATATGGCTCTTGCATTAATTGAAAAAATAATTGAAACATTAATAGTTGAGATTTTTTTTTTTATTATCGATCTACTCGAACACAAAGGTCCATATCTATGATCTCTTCATCACTCCCCAAAAATGTGTTTCCTTTGACGATGTGGTTAACATAAATGTTCACCTTTTTTTTTTGAACGGCCATAACTATTCACCTTGATTCTTTTTCTTCACATTTTCGTTTTTCTGATTTAGTAAAAGCAGATTTTAACCAATGAAAATCTAGAAGGTGTGTCGTTTAACCATTGAAGAACCATTAGAGCAGACAAAATCACACCGGTAGAGAGAGGGAGAGAGAGACAAGATGGTATGTTAAAATGTGTAGGTATTCTCATTTTTATTTCTAACAAATCTGCACCATTGGTTAAATCTAATGGTATCTTTTTTGTCCTTCACTGGTGAGGGATTTAATTGAGCCCTCGCCTTAGAATCCACCATATTTATTTAGTCAATTTTTTCTTTTGTTACCGAATGGTTTGTAGCAATAAAAGGAAGTGTCAGAAAAATGAGACCGTGTTGTATTCTGGATGGAGACAACTTTACCAAAATTGAGTATAATCCAACTACTAATGCATTTGATTGATTTCCTAGAAATTATTTTTCTGCTGGTCCATTACGCTTATACTTGAAAATTGATTATGGTTTTGCTATTAGATCAGGCGTTAATGTTTGAACTCTGACTTAATTAGCAGCAGAGTTTTTACTTTGAGAGTTTTTGGACGACATACCAATTTGAAAGAAGTGCCTGAAGTACCAGCCAAACCTGCCCCTGCTGAAGGTGCCTGTTTTTGAAGGCTTGGTCAACGCTAGGCTCACCCAGGTTCAAAGTTAATTCTGTTACTTGGTTATAGTAGTTGTTCATCCATACTACTACTTGAAAAATATTGATACACCAAAGGGAGGTTGTTGTAATTCAAGTTAAACAAAATGACGCAGTGCAATTGTTTTTTAATGATTGATCCGTGTCTACAATTTGGGGACTTTTTTTTTACCTTCACCAAGTCCACTTCTACCTCTTTCACTGCACTTCTTGTGTATGTGGATGATACTATTCTTGCTGGAACTTCTCTATCAGTTTTTGATGAACTCAAGGATGCTTTACACAAAGCTTTCAGAATTAAAAACCTTGGTCAACTCAAATTCTTCCTTGGTCTTGAGGTGGCTCGTTCTTCTAAGGGCATATCACTGTGTCAGAGGAAGTATTGCTTAGAACTCTTGGAAGATGCTAAACTTACCGGCTGCAACCTGTTAGTACTCCACTTGACCCTTCGACACGTTTTTATCAAGATGCAGGTTCTGCTTACCCTGATCTTGCAGCTTATAGAAGACTAGTAGGAAGACTGCTTTATCTTACTACTACCAGACCGGACATAGCCTTTGCCACTCAGCAACTTAGCCAGTTTATGGCTTTTCCCAGTTACTCATCATCAAGCTGCAATTAGAGTGCTCAGATATCTCAAGAGATCACCTGGTCGTGGTTTATTTTTCCCCCAATCATCTGATTTGCAGCTCTTTGGTTTTAATGATGCTGATTGGGGAGGGTGCGTTGATACCAGAAGATCCGTCTCTGGATATTGCTTCTTCATTGGGCAATCTCTTGTTTCCTGGAAATCAAAGAAGCAAAACACAGTTTCTTGCTCTTCTGCAGAAGCTGAGTATAGGGCTTTGGCTTCAGCAACACGTGAATTACAGTGGATGTGTTTTCTTCTTCATGACTTACACCAAGCACCATCTCGTTTACCAGTTCTCTATTGCGATAATCAAAGTGCACTTCACATCTCAGCTAATCCTGTGTTTCATGAACGTACCAAGCATCTAGACATAGATTTCCATCTTGTGTGTGAGAAGCTTCAAGCTGGTGTTATGAGATTACTACCCATTTCTTCCCATAACCAGACTGCAGAGGTATTCACTAAGGCAGCAGGTCCTCGTCAGTTTTATGAATGCATCAACAAGCTAGGTATGGTAGACATCTACCAGCCTCTAACTTGCGAGGGGATATTAGAGAAGCAAGCAAATACTGAAGCAACTGAAGATATTACTTAGTGCACCAGTTTTATTTACATTTGTATTTCAGATTGCATTTACATTTCATTTAGCTTACATCTAGTTGGTTAGAAGTTAGTTAGACTCTAACCTTCTATATAAGCTTCCCTTTGTAACAGATTTCATAATCAATCAATAATAATCACTTTTCAGTTTCAGTTTTTCATGGCTTTTGAGTTCTTAGAGACTATATTAAGGCAAAAACTACATGTATATTCTATTGTGTAGTTCTACAACAGATTTCTTATAATGGCTGAAAAACATTTATCAACTATTCCATATCTTCACTCTAACCTAACGTACAACAAATTATAGTATCTTTAAATTTTATGCACGAATTCATCTCATGATAATATCAATTTATTTATTTTTAAATAATTTTATTTGATATACAAGTATTTTATGCACGAATTCATCTCATGCTAATATATTTAATTTTTCTACGCAATGTGCAGGTTAGCATCTATAAAGGGGCATGTGAAGATGATTGTGAACAAAAAATAAGTACAAACAAGGTGTTTATTTTTTGTCCTTAGTGACATTCTTATTAATAAGCTTATCATTCATGGCATCCCATACAATGTTAATTATTAGTTACAAATCTAACATACATTGCAAAAATAATTCAACACCGGCGCACCACGCGGATTACAGTCTATTTGTTCAAGCGCACCGCGCAGGTTACAATCTTGTTGTTCGTATATCTGATCATGTCATGTTTCATATGAACTGGATGACTTTATCCTTAACCCAAGTCCTCTGTATAGTAAGACATTCTATTGACGGTAAGATATAGTTTTTAGGCTAATTTGGCCTTTTTCTGTCTAGAAGGAGCAGGGGCATGATTAGTCTCCACTATTGTATTTGATTGTAGGAGCAGTGAGTGAATCATATATATTTTGTAATTAAATTAATACCATTTTAAGTATTTTACTGAGTGGATTGAGGGAGGGAGACTGAGACATAGTTATATGGCACACTGAAACAATGGAAATATGTATTATACAAGCTACAAACTCAGGTAATTACACATTTGCAAACTTGTTAGCCAGGCAAATTATAGGTTTCTAATGGCTTTCAACACTTTGATGAAAATGGGAATTTTTTTATTTCCCTTATTTAGAAGTTTTGTCATCTTCTGAATGCTTTAACCCTGATAAAAGCTTCAGAGCATCTTCCATGGATGGGCGATCGGACGATCTGCTTTTAGTGCAAATCATAGAAACTTCAAGAACCAGTTTAATCTCTTGAATTGTACTAGCAGAAACCACTTCATTACCATTGCAAACTTCTCTTAGTAGAACCTCCCGTGATTTGTTGTCAATGCTAGCTGCTTCACTTGTCAACCTTTTGCCAGTTAAAATTTCTAGAATCATCTTCCCAAAATTGTAGACATCATTCCTGAGTTCCTCTTTAATTGCTTCATTGTATTCTGCATTAAAAATAAATCTAAAATCAGTGTTGATAGTGTTCTTTGTAAGGATCATGGGTGGGTTTTGGAACAGGTTATTTGAGTCTTTCTTAAGACTTATGTGGTTGCATACACATTTGAGAGACGTACAAAAATAACTTATAGCTGTTCACAGTCGGTTATTAAAATAGCGTACAACAAAAACAATGTTACTACATTACCTCTTGATTGTAGAAGTAGCTTATACCTATGTGCTTATATCACAAGTACTTATTTAATAAACACATCACATAAACTGTTTTTCAGAGCGCACCCTAAGGCATGAGAATATGCACTTCTAGGATTTATTAGTGGTTTGCATAAAGCCATGTACCTTTTATGCACTTTATAATCTTACTCATTTTCATATAGTATAGTTAAGAATGGGAACAAAATAATCAATGAAATATCTCTTAATTCTTATGCACACTGCACAAACTTTTGTCTTACCTGTTTCCTGCTTAATTGTAGTTGGAGATGAGCCTTTACTCAACTGTATGACATGTTTGAACCCAAACTCAGCCAAATGGGGTTCCATGTTTTCATCAAATACAATGTTGGTGGACTTCAAGTCTCCATGTGGTATAGCTGGGTAACATTCATGGTGAAGGAAGCAAAGTCCCCTTGCAATTCCAACTACTGTTCTGAATTTAGCTGACCAATCCCATTTCATTCCAATTTTCTCAGCCAAATTTCCATTTGGCAAGTAATCATGCAAAAGGTAAACTATTTTCTGATTATGGCAAAAACCCAACAATCTGATTAAATTCTTGTGCCTTGCATTTCCTAGCCTCGTTATAAATTCTGACACCAACTTAATGCTCCCTGTTTCCCATTCAATCTTCTTGACTAAAACTGTTATACCTGTAGGAAGAACTGCTTTTGTAACTGCAGATGATGGTGATGGAACTTGTGTATGTTCCATAGCAACAACACTGAAGCTTGTCAAGACATCATTTGGTGTGAATTGTGGAAGTCCAACAAATGACACTATTTTCCATTGACTCTTAAATCCCTTTCTGAGATGTAGTATTCCAAAACCCAATACCAGAAGGATTATTAGCAACCCTACAGAAAGTAAAACAATATGTGTAAGCTTCCAAGTGTTTTTGCTGCCTAATATTCCTACTGACTTAAAACACGATCTTAATGGTGCTCCACATAGCTCTGAATTTCCAACAAATGCACTGCTATCCATTAATTTGAATGACTTTCCTTTTGGTATTGAGCCCGAGATATTGTTGAAAGACACGTTGAGAAGTTGTAAACTTGATGAACTGCCAAACTTTTCAGGGATGAAGCCATTGAACTTATTGTTAGATAAATCTACAATTTCAAGAATAGGGATACTTGCAAGCTCCTCAGGTATTTGACCTGTCAAATTATTGTCAGATAATTCGATTGTTACAAGAGCTTGACATTTCGAAACACTTTTTGGGATTGTTCCAGACAAGTTGTTTCTACCAAGATCAACTGTTGAAATTGATTTGCAGGACTCAAATGAAGGAAGATTGCCTAAAAGTCCACAAGAAGATGCAGAGAAATTTTGAAGTTGTGGCAAAGACCAAATTTGTGAAGGGATGTTTCCTCCTAATTGCATATTACAAGAGACATTGAAATACTCCAATTGAGTAGCTTGAGAAATATCTAAGGGAATCCCACCAACAAAATTGTTCCATGACAAATCAACATATGTGATATCAGGAAGATGGTGGAATTTTAAAGGAATCTCTCCTGAGAATGAATTATCTTCTAAACGAAGACGGACAAGGGAAGAACAATTCGAGATCGAAAAAAGACTACCTGTGAATTTGTTTGAAAACAGGATAAGCTTAAATAGTACTCCACTAAGACAAATATCTGGCGGTATGCTGCCATTGAAGTTGTTTGTGGAGACATCCACCCATTTGAGTTTCGAGTTTTTGCCTAAACTCCTTGGGAGTGGTCCAGAGAAGCGATTGTTCCAGATGAGAAGAGTTTCCAAGGATGGTAGTTCTGCAATGCTTTCTGGAACAGTTCCACTCATGTCATTGTACATGAGACTAAGAAGTTTTAGATTCTTCAGCTCTGAAAAGCTTTCAGGAATTGACCCAGAAAGGAAATTATCAGAGAGATCTAAATCTGTGAGAGGTTTAATTTTTTTGAACTCACTTGGTATTGATCCTGTGAGCTGGTTTCTGAATAGAAAAATTGATTGCAAATTTGTGAGATTGGAAAGTTCCTTTGGAATAGAACCAGATAGATTAGCACCTGCTATGTCAAGATACTGAAGCTGGCTCATGTTACCTAGTTGAGGTGGAATGAAACCCTGATAAAAATTGTAGCCAATCTCCATGTGAGTCACTGTTACAAGGTTACCAAGTTCTGGTGGTATACTTCCAGATAGAGAATTCCCAGCTAGATGAAGAAACTCTAGGCTTTTGAAAGAACCATATTCAGATGGAATGGTTCCTCTGAAGTAACTTCCAGCTAGGTTGAGAATCTTAAGATTTTCCAATTCTGAAAATTCAGCAGGTAATCGACCCGAAAAGCTGTTGCTAAAGGCATCAAGTACAACCAAATTTTTTAGTTTAGGAATTCCTTTTGGGAATTGACCTGAAAAATTGTTTCTGCTTATATCTAAGCTTTTCAAGCTTGTGAAGTTGAAAATTTCTGGTGGAAGTTTCCCAGAGAAGAAATTATAGCTTATGTTGAAATCAATAACCTTTGTGAACACACTGAATTGGTTACCTGATAGTACACCACCTAGTTTCTTCATGGAAAGGTCTATGGAAGTTACAATTGAGTCATTGTCACACTTGATGCCAGACCAAGAACATGCATAGGACCTTCCATTTTCAGTCAAGTTCTCTCCAGAGGGCACAGCCCAGTCATGCAAGCTATTATTATCATCTATGAACTCAGATTTTAGACTGATGAGTGCTTGTGAATAAGGATCAATTGCTAAAGATGATGATAAGATGAAAGTAGAAAGGAGATTAATGAAGTAGAAGAATTTGAAAATCTCCATTGGAACTTGGAGAGAAGAAGGAAAGGTAATGGTGTCAGTATAATATAAGTTTATGTATATTTATTTTGTTTTGTGGTATGAGGATTGCATGGGGAACAGAGAAAAGGAAATGGTACTGTGCATGTGAAACAAGATAGATAATGACTGTTCTGCCAACAAGGATCCAATTCATATTTTATATAACATAAGGTGTGTCTAAATTCAACTACAGTTGTAAAGACTTTAATAATGGGTCCTTCCCTTATTGTTCTATTGTAGATGTTCTAAGCAACTTTGTAAGCTTAAAATCAATTCAGCTCAATATTTAAAACAAAAAATTGAATGAAGAGACATTTGAGTTATGATTCACTTGGTTCAGTTACCGTTGAATTATATGACAAAACTAAAAAGATTCAAAAGTAAAATCCAGTTTAACCAAATTGCTGTTCAACTAGTTTAACCCGGTTCAATACATGTTTAATTTGATTGGTTCAATAATACATGTTCAATTAGATTGTGACACAATCGAGATCAAGAAATCAGTCTAGTTTTTAAAAAATTGATTAAACTAAACTTTTTGGTATGAAAAAGAGAGAATGACTATTTGTGATTGATTAGTTGGTTTAAGAACACTATATAGTTTACTTTTGGGAGCAAGAGGGGACCCTGATGAGTTTATTTATTTGAATGATGTTTGCCATTAAGGAATAAAGCCTTCAAATCAGAAATAATCTTTTCCAAACTTTATTTTGGGGAGTATCCAATCCATCCTTTAAGTAGAAAAAACATCATGGTTAATTAAAACTGCTTTTTATCTTTATTCTGTGCCATGTGGGTCATGGATCAAATTTGTCCATATTCTCATTCTCATCATTGTATTGGACGTAAATCAACTAATGTGGTTAAATCTTTTGTGTGACAAAATTTGTAAATAGAAATTTGCCATCTACAGAATTTGTCTACATCTGGAGATTTTATTTAATTTTGCCTTCAAATATGTGTGTTCTTGTTTTTTTTTGTTGTCAAAACTCAAACAAAAACTGCTGTTGTTTTACTAGTTTGTCGCTTACCGTGACTCTATTCATCCTTAAATGCAGTGATTTTCTTTTTTTTTTTAATAAAATGTCATAATTGTGTGTTTCCATTTGGCAAGGCTATTGTGATATTCAAGTTTATGTGAGGGGCTATTGGATGGATCCGTCTTAATACCGATGACACGTCTAAAGGGGGGTATATAGCTGGTTGTGGAGGAGTGTTGCGGGGTGAAGATGGGGAGTGAGTATGTGGTTTCTCAGAAGAATTATGGAGTTGTGATTCGTATGTAGCTGAGTTTTGGGGTGCGTTTGAAGGTTTGAAGTTGGCTAGAGCTCGTGGTTTTAATAGAGTGGAGATTCATGTTGATTCTTGGGTAGTGGCCACTATTCTCTCTTCCTCCAAAATTTATTGCAACATAGTCGACGGTTGTTGGATATGAATTGGGAGGTCCGAATTTGTCATTCGTACATAGAAGTTAATGCTTGTGCTGACACACTAGCAAATATAGCTTGTGATGGAGGTTTCACTTTGATGTTATATGACCACTGTCCAGCTCAAATTAGTATGTTGTTTTTAGCTAATTTAACTAATATTTGTACTCCGCGTATTGTTAGGTGGTAGTTTCTTTCTTTGTTGGGCTTAGGTCCTCTTGTTATAAAAATATATATAAAAACATATGTGAGGGTGTGCCTTTGATTCCATTTTCTGGAGAACTTTCTTAGGCCACTCTTTATTGTTGAAGGCATCTAAGATTAAGATTAAGGTTTTGTTTGCTAAAAAATAATGAATAGTTCGTTATGCTAACTTATAACGAATGATTTATAAGTTAGTTTATAACTGAAAGCTAGTTGATTGAATTTGTAATGTTTGATAAAATTAATGGTTGAAGTATCTTATAAATATGAAAGGACATGAAAAAGTGTGCATTACTTTTTTCAATTAAGATTATAGGGGTAAAATTGAGATAAAAAGTGGTAAGCTTTAAGCTATATACTTGAATTAGCTTATCATAAACCGATATAAGTTCATAAAAATAAGCTATAAGCTTGTGTAAAAATAACAATTACCAAACAGGTCTTTTTAATCATACGAGCTTATAAATTATAAGTCATAAACTCGAATATATTTTATGATTTAAATGACCAATGTATTGCAAAAAAATATAAAATAAAAATTTCAATGACTAACTCTTTAAGCACATCTAACTTAAATGAACACGAAAGGTATTTGACATTTATTTTGATAGAAACTAGGAAATAATAGAGTATTTTAGAGAAAAAAATGTTTAAGTCATTTTTAAATATTCAAACATGTTACACATACTTTTTAAACTTATTTCAATAAACTTTTAAAAAGATGAATTTATATTGTATATATGAAATTTATTTAAAAGATTGATGGATTCTAAGATAAAGGTTCAACTAAGTCTCTCATCCAGTTTCCATATTCATTAGCACGCCTTTTTCTTCTCTCTCTAAAGAAAACCTTTTTTCTCTAACTTCTCTCTTAAGCCTTATCATCGCCGTATCCTTCCTCCCTCTTCCAAATCGTTTCTTCAAGATGTAGACTTGGTGGGTGGTGGTGCGACGAGGCCTCCCCTACCTCCACACCACCCTTGGTTCCCCGTCGGATTGGTCTCCTCCTTCCCACCGATGACCCGTTTTCCGGTGTCGCTTCCACAAGATTCTGTGACTCTGTTACCTGATCCTTTCGTGGTCTCGGTGTGTGGTCTTCTCTTGCTGCTTAGATGCGGTTTTCGAGATGGTGGTGTGGTGGGTTGGGATGTTTTGACAGTGGCGTCGTTTCTGTTTTCTACGGCGGCTGGAGTTATTTCTGATTCATGCTTTTTGGTGTTGGTCGGTGGATTTTTGGGTGGTGAGTTGGTGGGGTTCTTTGCAGGGTCGGTAGTGGTTCTCATCGTGTCGTCCTTCTTGGTTCCGGTCATCCTTTCTCCGCTCAAGGCTTTGATCTCTGGTTCCTTTCAGATCTGTTGAGATCTGCAGATTTCTTGGCTTCTGATTGGTCGCCTTCGCACCGGTGTTTTTGGGGCTGTTTTGGTGTTTATGTTCGTTTTGGTTGATTTGTATTGTGTGTTCTATTTGTATTGTTTGTATTGTGTTCTTGTTTGTTCAAAGACTGGGAGACATGTGACGTGGCCTTGCTTTGTTGTGGTTTGGTTACTTAAACCTGAAAGGGTTTGTTACAAAAAAAACCCGAAAGGGTCCGGCTCGATTAACCCGAAAGGGTCTGGTTACTGACATATTAGACTCATCCCTCGATCTTAGTTCTTTCACGTTGTTTGCTCGAAAGAGCTTTTTATGCTTATTGTTGTTCAGGGAGCTGTTGGCACTTGGATTTTGTTACCGTGTTGGCGGTCGATCCATTCGCCATAATCTCACTTTAGCCGCTCTATGCAGATGTTCTCTTTTCATTCTTTTTTGTAACTTGGTTTCGCGTCCATACGCGGGTTCGCTGGGTTGCGCCTGTGATTAGTGAACTTTTGTTAGGATAGATTAGAGTAGTTCCACTTAGGCTGTTTTAGCACTATGTATTCCCGTTTGGGTATTCCTGGGTCAGGTCCTATGTCCCCCCAGTCTTTGTACTCTTTTTCTTTCTATTTATTTTCTTTTCTTTTTGCTTAAAAAAATAATTCATTAGCACACCAAATATTATGTTGCATCCGCTCTCTCTTCTCCGCCAAACTTCATATCTCTCTCTGATGTACATAGTTACATATTTTGCAATTGAAAATAGATTTTTTTTTTCTTCTGTTAAACTTTTTTTTTCCATTGTTTGCAAGTAGATTTACTTAATCAAGTCGAATTAAAAAATAATAACAATAACTTAAGAAGATTCGTAATAAAGAGGAAATTTGAATATGGTGTGACATCTTAAGGGCGATGGAGCCATCCTCATATATATTAATTGTTTGATTTATCATTTATTATGATTCAATATTGTTTTATGTTGAATCACTCATGTGTTTGTATAAAAAAACTACCCTTGCTCAACTATTTTCTAGCAAAGTGATATAAAAAAAACTAACTAGTGTCATGCTATTGTTATGTTTTTTTTTAATCAACATAGCTTTTATCTTGATAAAGTACTCCTCTTGTGGAGAAAAATTGGTTGGGAGGAAAGTTCACGCATTGTGCGTCTCATAGATTTCTGACGACGATGGAAGTTTTTGTTCTCTTTTATTTATCCAAAATAATAATTTAAGAGACTTTTCATGATAAAATTTAAACAAGTACCAATTCTATTAAGGAGAAAGTTTAATATGGGATGTCTTCATAAATAGTCCACCATTAACTAGTATTAAAAATGTTTTTTTAGAAAGATAGTATTAAAAATGTTTAAAATTGCAACGACGACAAATATCATGTCTTGATAGTTGATTTTAATAGTTCTTCCCGTTTTACATTTGAATTAATGATTTAATTGATACTAGTTTGAATGTTTGGTCAAAATAACGGAAAATAAATATACAGCTAATATTGAATCAATATTAATTAATTTGATGACTTAGTCTTAGATATTAGAAATGTCATGAGTTTGTCACGAGTTTTTATTCTTAAATAATATTGTCAATTTCTGATGATTTTTTGTTTTTTTTTACGGAAGTCAATTTCTGATGATTTTATATCCATAGTGAACCAGTTATAAAAGTGGTGTTCCCAAAAAAAAACCAAAAAACTTGTGAAAGTGGCACCCAATATGGCAAGAGCTCACTTCCTATCAAGTAAAGTACATAGGACACGAATACCTTGTTTTTTTCTTTGGCTTTTTCTTTGGTTTCAAAATATCTCAGGGAGTGAGTACATATAAGAGTGAATCTCTTCATAAAAATTTATGAATAAAATCCGTTTGAGTTGATTTGGTAGTATTAGTTTAGGATTGTCAAGTTTGATTTTCTTATACCAATTTAGGTAGACTAATTTAACTTCTTCAAAAAAATTATGAATAATAACAATGCAAAAAAGAATTATGAATAATAACAATGCAAACGTATGCAACCCTTAGGAAAAATTCATTAAAGGACAATTACATCAATGTTTTGTTTTGTTTTATATTAAGAAAGAAAGGAGAAGAAAAGAAATACAATTCCATTTTTTTAAGCAAATCAAGAAAATACTTAGTAGTCACAAGTATTTAGACACATGCACATCAAAATACACATTATTTATTTTAAAAATATATAGTGTTTGGAACCACAGTAGAAATTCGTAGACATGAAATTAGGATGAAGCTACACATTATAGCTTCTATATTGATGTGCGTTAAAGCTTTTGGATGAAGAAACTAACACACTAATATTACTTAATTCTTTTTTGGGGAAAATTAAACAGTGTTCTGCGAGCATTGGTTAAACATTCAAAACAAACAAATTTGCATAAAAAAGTAATGTAATCATTATTTAGTCAAAAGTAACACATTATCTTTTCAAGACAAAAATTGTATTCATGAATTTCGTAACCAATGCCCCAAAGATACCGGTTAACCAGACTCATTCTTTTTTTCATTTTCTAGCCAGATGCATGTGTGCCTAATTAATATCTAAATGTTTGTGACTAGTTAAAACTTCCTTGAAAATCAAAACAGTTTGCATTGCTTAAAAAACAGATATACCAACAAGAGAGAGAAAGTTATTCATAGACACAATACCAAGAATACTCTTTTATATAAATTTTATCAATTATTTTTCTTTTTTAATTATTAACAACTTCCTTAACAAATGCCCTAAAAAGAATAGCACTACTGCTAGTTTTCAAAAGACATGAATAATTGTTATGTGACCGTGTGGCCTAGATGAGCACAATAACACATCTTTTAAGAAAGAAGTAAGGCAGTACTGTATTCAGTTGGACTAGATTCCCACCACTAGGGCCAAAAGATTAGGAACTCATTCTTTTGCATATATGATATGGTGCCATATCATAGAAAGCATAATCAACAGAATTATTAGCCAGATAATTGCGAGATTTATTGCCTCTTTTTCTTGATAAGTGGGGTAATCTTACTTAGGAAGCCACTGCTAAGCATCAAATAATAATGGTTTAATTTGAATTATGTGACATTTAGGAGGGCCATTTGGCCCTAAACTCACATAATGGGACATTCGGTAGATAAAAGAAAAATTAATAGCGAAAAGTCTACTTTGAACGCAAGCTACTTTGTAATGTGTCTAAATAATGTGCTAGCATGCTACTTTTCATGATAAAAGTTTCAATCAATGTTTGCTTAGAATAAAGGAAAATCAGTACTCCCTCTGTCCAATTTAACTGAGTTTTTCATTCCCTTGCCACTTATTAAGAAAAATATATTAGTGAAGGAGACAGAAAAAATAGTTTTAAGTGAATTTGGAGTGATGAAATTAGTATTAATTAAAGTTATAATTGAAAAAATACAATTAATATTGCATTGAAAAGTGAAATGAGTCAGTTATTTTAAGACAATATTTTTTTTACAAAGACTCACTTATTATGGGACAGAAGGAGTACTTTTCACAACAAAAAAAGGAAAGTAAGTTACTCTAATAAAATACTTACTCTGTCTAAAATTATAAGTAAAAAAATTCAAATCACACTTATAAGAAAACAAAAACATAAGAATTTGAAGTATAGTTTTTTATGTTTTCTTTGGAATAAGTTTCATGGGAAGATGTTAAAATAATATTCATTGGTCATTGATTATGGAGAAAATGGAAAAGAGAAAAAATTTAATGTAATTTGCATTTAATTTCTTGAGAATAAGCAAAAGTTTTTCTTGAAAAAAATTAATATAAAAAAAAACAAGATTAAATATAATAAAAGTTTGTCTTTTTTCTTATATTTTGGGACAAAGAAATTGAGTTTTTTTCCTTACATTTTAGGACGGAGGGAGTAATTTTTAGTAAGATTGTAGATTTTGTTTTTTTTTAAAAAAATATTTAATTTCTTAAGAATAGAAAATGAAAAAACATATTGCTCAAAAAACACATCAATATTCCTAAAATAACATTAATATAAATTAAGAATATTACTCTCTACAGTCATATTTATATGCAAAAAGAAACTTTTTAAAATTCATTAAATAATTAATGTATCTGATCTATATATGTAAATCAAGTACAATAGTAATTCAATAAATTTAAAAAGTTATTTTTTACTTCTAAATGTGATCGGAGGGAATACAACAATAAAATAATAATTACTCATATATATCTATACTACTAATAAAAGTGATACACTTTTATTTTGTGAAGCCTATTTTTATTTCAACTACCGCACCCTTCATTTTCCCTATAAAAAAAAAAAAAAAAAATTATACCCTTCATTTAAACTATTGCATTTTGGATTTTATTTTATAACTAAATTCATTTACTAGTTTAATCACATTGAAATAGGAATACTTCGAATATAATAGAAACAATATTACACACTAAATTTTTTTCTTACGCAATATTGGACACTAAAATAAAACTCATTTGCCAAATGTATTTAATTGTGGTTTATATTAAAATTCGTATCTAATTATACACACACTGTCACACACACAATCACAATAAAACAAGTGGATAATCTTAGTTCATCTGACAATGCTGAAATTGTTGCATTGGACATCTTTATTTAGGTTCAAACTCAAGTACCTCATAATTGTATGTGAGTTTTAGTTGTATTTACCATTTGTTATACGAATAAAAACTGGACAAACGAGCACACCACTTCCTCTGCAGAAAAAAAGAAAGAAAAAAATAGGAGAGAAGGACACTTTATCTTTCGGCTCGTCAATATGATATAACTACCTTCAAAATAAGTAAAAGAAATTAAAAAAGTCAAATGTATATTTGGTTCAATATTTAGCCAAAAAACAAAACTTTCTCAATCTGTTTTTCTTATATTTTGTTATCGAGAGTATATAAAATAAAATAAAATGGAGGTAATATGATTAGAGGAAAAGACCTTTCTAAATTTAAAATTAGGTAACTAAAGTTTAGCAAAAACAAATGTTCCAGCTAGATCAAACTAGTGTATCAAATCAAATACTTATTACATGCAAGAATCACATGCAAGGTGCTCTGCTCACTGGAACTGTCCTCTGTCTGGCATGGAATCTCTCATCCTGAGAGATAAGCTTGAAACTTAATTTTTTTCTCCCTCTTTTTTCTTTTCCTTTTTCCTCGTTACATTGTAACACTACAAAAAAAAATCAAATACCGTTGGTGCAACTAAAGAATTTATTTTAACGGTAAAAATTTAGTTCTTTAAGAAGAACTATTCTTATAGATTGATCGACTCTGTATTGTCTTTGCTCCATTATAATGATGGAATTGGGAAATAATCAATTCTTAGAGAAAATAACTAATTTCAGAACACCACTCAAGCTGACCTTAGAAAGGGAGTGTAGTATCTGAATTATGGTAGTTTGACACAAATTGTTAATATATAAAAATATAAAAAAATCTTGACAATTTCGGTAGAGATCCCAAAACCACTACCTTCTACAGGAATTATCAAAGGTTCAACAAAATATGATCAGATTAAATAAAAGTGATAAAAAAAATAGTTTGTGTTAGGTTGAAAAATTGACATTGCATTATACAAAACTTGATTTTTTTTATTTTTTTTGGTCAAGAAACAAAACTTGATTTTATTTTAGAGGAAAAGAAAACCATAACATTAGATTGCTTAACTCATAACACAATTTTAACGAAATCATCTTAAGTAATATATTCACCAAAACACACTTAAACTTTAGTTTTCAATTTAGATATATTTTTTTGAGAGGTGTTTTCAATTTAGATATATTTTTTTGATAGGCATTTTTTCCAACAAGAGTTCATTTTAACCGTTATGGTGGCAAAGGGACGTTCTTGGAACTGTGAGTGTCATGTGAGAAGTATTACCAACTCATATCCTTTTTTATAAGTTCGAAATGTATAAACACACACACTCGCAAAAGGATCGCGCGTGCACACACATAAATATAGAGCAATGATATTTGTACATCAATTTCATGACAACTTTAGTGACAACTTTGTTTTTCTCTATTCTTATTGGTCAAAAACAATGGAGAGAGAAAAAGGAAGAGTGAGGATAAGAACATGATGTGAGTATGAGAGAAAGTTGTACAAAAGTTGTTACAAAATGGTTGTACAAATATCATTTATCTAAATATATCATCGTATTTAGATAACCTTCAACATAAAAAGATACGTAATACTTTGAAGCCTCTAGCTAGTTGTTTTGATGATGCTTGTTTTTATATTTTAGTCTAGCATGATTATTAGATAAGTTGTATCTTAGAAATTGTTAAGGCTCCCAAGCTTCCGTGTGTCTCAAGAAAATTGCATTTAATTACATATCATTTGTCATGTCTTGTGTTTCCTTTGCATGAATCGATTCACATATGCTTGAATCGACTCAAAAAAGTTTCGGACTTCGTTTGAATTGATTCATGAATGGTTGAACCGATTCACCTTGTGTCATCTCAAGATTCAGTGAGTCGTATCACAAATGGTCTCTGATCTGTCCTGAATCGATTCATAATATTTTGAATCATATCAATCTTCATCATGGGCAGCTTTGAATCGATACAATTTTATTCTGATGCGTATCAATCTTCATAGCACTCTTGTTTTTCCCAGAATGTCATATAGTGGTTTGAATCGATTCACTCTTTTGTTGAATTGATTCATGTTGTTATTTTTGTTCGAAATTTTACTCTTCCCATCTCTTACTATATAAGCTCCTCTCCTCATAACTTCCAAAATATTGAATCATTTGCAACTATTCTCTATAGGTCTCAAAAACTCATTGCACATAAATTCTTCAAGATTAAACACTTTTCCTTAGAATCACTTTGTACATTGAGTCACATTGATTTTCTAGGGTGCTAGTAGGGATTGTAAGTTGGTTCTTTCAAGAAGATTGATTGGGCTTAATCAAGGCTTAATAGTGAAGTGAATAATCTCATTCCACCTCCAAAGGTCTTGGGAGTCTTTCTAACCGTTCTTGAAGTCGAAGGGGATTCGTTTACCGGACATAGCATCAAAGACTTGAGTGAAGAGTTCGAAGGGGTGCACGGGTAATTAAGGATTCGAAGATTCAAGGAGCACCAAATTCTTGTAAATGTATTTGTACTCAACATTTTTACTTGGTGGATGACCTTGGTGAAGGCGTACTTCATCAAGAAGAGTAGACGTAGCTTTAGCGAGGACGAGAAAGAGCGAACTACTATAAAAATATTGGTGTTATCTCTCTTTCATATCCTCTCATTATTGCATATGATAAATTGAATAATTGTTAGGATAATTGCTAGTGTTCATCTAAGTTGTTTTTCATCAAAAGTTAATCTAATTCGTTGAATTAGGTTCAATAAATTAGCTTAGATCAATTGAGTGCAAGTTCCATTCAATTCTTCAATATCATATGCATTTTGTTTTCAATTGATAGTTGGGTACTATAGTTCATATAGGTTTGGTATTGAAATTGTCTACCGTTTTGTAAATTGTTCAAGGCACATTAAAGTCTGATTGTTAATAAGATTTGTATTGTCAATCACTCAATTCTAAATTGAATCTTATTACACATAGGTTTATCTTTTTGCTTATTGTTATGATTGTTCGCACACGATTCCAATAGTTGATTTCGTTAAATTATTTTTTATCAAACTCCAGAAAAACCTTTTTAAAAAGTTATTCACCCCCCTCTAATTTACAATCTTATTGGACATATAGACCAACATACTCCTCGTTGTTTTGAAGGGGCTCGTAGTTCTTCTATAAGACCTAGAGCATTTGAAGCCTCCATTTATACCAACTACAAAGGGGTCTTGTGAAGAATTACTATATCTAGAACAAAGGTAATCCAATAACTCAGTAATTCTATATTTTATTAAATATTTATGACCCTTTTGTGCTTACTTAAAATTGCTTTTGTATATAAAGTCAAAAAAAAAAAAATGCTTTTGTATATTCTACTTGTTGAAAAAGCTAATATGTTGTATTTGAATTCTCCTAATGGTGTTGGTTTCTCCTACTCGGCCAATACCTCAAATTATTACGGATTGATCATCGATGAAACACATATTTCCTTCTTCTTCTTCTTGCATCCAAACAAACCGTGTTTTTTTGCAGCACGTTGCCTTCCGTGTTGACCGTTCATATAATCCTTGAGTTTTCAAAGTAGCCTCTTTTTATGAAAGACCAACGATGGACACACATTGTGAAGAAGGAAGAGGAGGAGAGAGTGTGATGATGTGAAGAAATGTGAAGGTTTGGATGCTATTTATAGGAAAATAATTTGCCTAGAGTTTTACCAACCATTAATTTGGTCAAAAAACGTGTTCAAATGAGTTTTACCAGCCATTAATGCTGGTAAAAACCTTTGAAAACGTATTTCTTGTGGTGAAGACCATTGTCCAAAAGAAACTGACACAGTTCGGATTATATAATCCGAAAACCTCCCCTGATTTCTGGATTATGTAATCCGAATTTTTCCGATATTAGGCCAAGTTGAAGGAAGCTGCGCACCTTCTCTGGGGTGAGGGACATTCCAGATTATGTAATTCGGAACATGTTTTTTTCATGCGGTCCACATTGCACAGACAGTTCCTGTGGTCCAGGACGCCTTGGGACCTCTATAAATAAGTGTCCCTGTTTTCATAACTAGAAAACCAAACCAAAAGAAAAAATCATGGAAAACTCTCTATTTAATTGGAACACCAAGCTACCTGATGTTTACTACAACGGGAGAAAACCATCCCATATGTTCATGATTGACACTGATGTCACCCTCTTCGGGTTAAAGGGTCGGCTGAACGAAATCAACCTTGAACTCAACTACAGAGACACACAGAGGATGGATGGTGTTGAGTAACGACATTCGTCGACAGTCTCATCCGGGAGTCTGTGGTTCAGCCGGATGAAGCTCATGAACGACGACGACGTGAGAACCATGTTCTGCATTTTTTGTCAGCACAACACTAGAGAACCGATCGAGTTGGACGCTTCGTTTGTCAGATCTATTGAAGAAATTAGAAAAAGTTTGTTTCGGTCCAGGAACTACGAAGAGATCAGGGCACTCCTAGACGCACCGAACGAAGAAATTAGTTTAGACGATCTATGATCTACTATGTTTTATTTTATTACGTGCATTATGTTGTTTTTATTACGTGTTTTATGTTGTTTTTTATTATGTGTTTTATGTAGTTGAACTAAGTTGTTATATGTTGTTGAACTTAGTTGTTCTGTTATGTTTTAAATAATATATGTATTATCTAAATTTTCATTATGTGTTGCTAAAATAATATACGTCAAAGATGTGCATATAAACGCTAAAATAACCAGAGATATACATTCGAGATTATGCAATCCAAATTTACATAGGGTGTAAGTGTAGTTCGGATTACATAATCCAAAATCCTTCGGCATAGGATTCTTTTGTATGGACTGTAGCGCCCTATTTCTATTAAAGCGATAAAACACACGAATAAGCATATATTCAAGAAATAGAAGCTACGTCATCAACAAATTTGTTTTTAGCATGCACATATCATTTCTCAACAGTCGCAGTGGATATAAATCATACATCTCCAAGGTATACATGCCATGAGATCAATATACATCATTATATTAAATCTCCAAATCCCGACGTATGGGTCAAATCTCAAAAACAAATAAATCCAACAAACATAAAGACCGACGTCCTAATCAGAGCCTAATCTAAGACTCCAAGAAACGATAACGGATATTAGCTCTCGCTATCCAAGCACTCACCAAAAGCAAACTACTCCTGCACTCCGTCTACCCATTCATACAAACAGGTAGGCGGTCAAAACCACTGGGGGTAAGTTTCACATCAATCATAATCAACACAAACTGTTTGACATAAACGAATCAAATTAAATCTCAATTAATTATCAGGAGCAATTAACTTTCATATGCATATACACACAACAATTATAAAGTCACGAGTATATATTCATCAAACACACCTACCAACAACCAACATCATCCACATACATCACTTAAGACTCATGCCAATATGTTATGCGCCTATATACGACACATATATGCATGTGGTACCATATCACCGACAACTAGATGCCAACCGAACATCTTATGTAAGAGTACACCTCCTCTTACGATTTAACTATGTAAAAGTACACCTGCTTTTACATTTCTCATATGACTCGATATGATTTATGATGCATGGACATACAAGCAAAAACCCAATAATGCAAAACCTTCAACATATACATCCACCAACAACAATGTAAAAGTACACCTTCATTTACATTGACCAACTTCAACAACAATTGCATTATCAAGTATTTACGTCCACACAATCAACGATTCATAATTCAAATAAGAGTCGTCATCGCATTATCAAAAAACATCCACATCAATCGTCCTATATATATATATATATATATTAATCCACATCAACTATATAATATGGCTCCACGACTTCATACACTTTCTCACAATCCAAGTAAAGGAGAAAATACAACACTTAATGATAAACATCATTTTCAACACCTAATAATCATTCACATATCCTCATTTAATCATATGAAGCCATTCACAAAATATTTGCAAGGTTCTCGGCCTTAAAGACCATTTTCGACATGGTTCGTCTCTCATTTTACAACATTAAAAATGATTGAAACAATTGAATCAAAACCAACTAAACAAGGTCCAATGCCTCAACTATGTATACACTTAGATCACATAAGAGTTCAGTAGAGTATACATGTGTGTTTTCATCGGATAACTTCGACAAAATCATCAAAATCACAAGTTCGTATCATCTCTTCTATATTGCAAAATCAAATCATTTTCAAAACAAAACCAAGTTAGATTCAATAAGACATAGGTTAAATACTCTTAAACCTCTTAATTTAACTCCTAATACTTCTAGTTTTGAAGTTTGGAAACCAACCATTAGTTTTGGGTCGACTTAGAAATAGTCATGCTAAGTTTACTTAAAATTTCTCCAAGACCTACTTGGAGTGTTTTCATCATAACTCAAAATCTAAAAATAATTTTGATGTCAAACAAAATCCATTGGAAAGCTAACACAATTCTCTAAAACTTTCATGTTTACACCAAAGGTCAATTCAAAACAGAAAAGGGCGTAAAAATAGTGAAATACGAAGGATCTGGTTCACCAAAATCGTGTCACGATTTTAGAAATCGCGGCGCGATTTTATGTCCAGAAACCACTGAACATTCTGCCAACAAAATTGTGTCACGGCTGCAAAAATCGCGGCACGATTTTGACAGCATCAGGTCCAGAAATCAGCTTTTCAAAAAGTGCGTTTTCCACTTTTCAAAAAGCGCGTAAAATTCAAACCGTTAATCCATTTTCAATGTCGTTTTCGCCTACGCGCTCCTGACACTTGGCTCTATCATAATCAACCGAAAAATTCAAGTTTCAACTATCCCAAAATAATTTTCCAGAACCTCACATAAACACTCAATTTTCAAAACGGTTAACAATCGAATTTTCACACAAAACTCCCGTTTTCTCCCAAACGACTCGACTAACACAACCACAACATGAAAACAGAAATTATACTAAGTCTAACTCACCCAACAACACCAAAAACTCAGTCAACAACTTTATACATCAAAAATTCATTTTGGTCCTTCACATGAAACTCAACACAAACTTCACCAATTCAAACAACAACTTCACAAAATGGAATACCCATGGTACAAATCAACAACAACAACATATCCAATTCAACAACAACTTCATTTAAACATGAATTCATCCCAATTCAACAACACATATCACAATTTATCAATTTGAGCATAATTCACAAAGTACCCATTTCTATGTAACATGAACATGCAAATTTATCATCAACAATTCAATTATCATCAAATTCATATACTCAAACATATCATTATTACAAGAGCACAAATTTCAACAACTAAGTTCAAAATAATCACTTATTCAAGTAAGCACTTATGCATAGAATTAGAGAAGAAATTAAACTAAGAGATTATGATTGAAATCTAACCCCCTTACCTTAATAAGCAATAATCCTAGCCAGAGCTTCAATCAAGCTCCTAGAATCCTAGCTCCCTTGGGTTCTTCAAGCCTTTCTCTATAACTCTCTTCTCTTCCTCTTGCCCCTTTCTCTCCCTAGCTCTTCCAAAACTTATGAAAATGATTGTGTAACCCTATTTTCTTTAATGACTAATGCTTATATAGTTCTTACACAATTGGGCTTAACCTCCTCAATGTCTTAATGGGCTCCCAACACTTATAAACTAACCCCCAAAGTTTCTATCTTCTAACGGTTAAAATAATAATAATAATGATCACTTACCGGTTATAAAATAAATCACTACAACCCACTAGTAACTTAATAAAATAACAATGGCTCTCACCTAAGCATTAAAATAATCCTAATCGTGAAATTACTAAATTACCCTTACTCCCAAAATGATCAAAATACCCTTGAGTCTAAAATGACCATAATACCCTTTACACCGAAAACCACTAGTCTTAACCCAAAATACACAAATAGGCAATTAATCACATATAAGCACATAGAAACACACATAAATAAATAATAAGATAAATCTAGCTGAAATCGGGCTGTTACATGGACTACATTGCACCAAGAGTTTATGTGGTCCACAACATCCAGGGACCTCTATAAACAAGTGCTCTCCGGTTTTCAGCTTCAATTCCTGCAAAACACACAAACACACCAAAGAAAACCATGCAAATTTTTGTCATTTAGCTAAGGATCTTTCTCACGCGGTCGCAAATAGATAGCTCTCTATTTGACTGCGTGATGAAGATCTTCAGCATGCTGTCAAAAATACAAACAAACACGCCAAAGAGACCATGAAATTTTTTGTCATTGTGATGATGATCTTTCTCATGTTGTGTTGAATATATAGATCTTTATATCATAACATGATGAAGATCGTCATCATGCTGTCAAAAATACAAACAAACACACCAAAGAAACCATGAGTTTTTTTGTCATTGTGCTGAAGATCTACCTAATGTTGTCGCAAATAGATAGCTCTCTATTTGAATACCAAGAGGTTTACTATGAGATAGATCTTGCTGCCTTGGCGGTAGAAATAACTTAGTTGACAAGGCAACATGATCTAACTGAAAACAATCATCTTGAAACACCTTGTTGCAGATCTGAATTTGAAAAGGTTTATATGAGCTTGATCCAGTTGGCCTTCCGGTAGATATATGTCAGTTGGCAGGCCAGCTGGATCGAGTTCAAAAGCACCTCTTCGACCACTATCCTAGAATATTTTGCAGTTTATGTTTGTTTTAAGTTGCTTACTTTATTTTTTTGCATTTATTAATTATTTTCTATGTCACATTCCATGAAAACTCTCTAAAAAACCCTCCAAATAGGCATTCTGGTGCAGTTCGGATTAATCCGGAATGTTTTTGTCATTTTTGGTTTATATAATTTGAACTACCTCAGTTATTTTTGGACGGTGCGTTTCACCAAATGTTTGGCCGGTTAGTGGAGTTTTAATGCGTTTTTTGGACGATTTTGAATGACAAACACATTTTCCTTGACTTCCAAATGACTTAGGACTTGTTTTAGGCTATAAATAGACTTGCATGTTCAACAAATTCTTTCATTCTTCACTTCACATCTTTTCTTACATTTTCTTTAAAAAAATAGTTTTTTAGGAGTGTTTGTGGTGTCATGGTCATTGTTGACCGTTCATACAACCCCTGCAATTGATTTGCAGCTTATGTTGGGGTTATATAACAGTCAACAGAGACCTTTGACATCAAAGAAAACACCAAAAATCTTATATCGAAAATGTCCGGGTTTTGTTTTTCAGAAATCTCTAACAATCTGGTTCGGATTACATAATCCGGACCAGGGGTATTTTTGGTTTATTTGTAGGGTGCGCGAGAAACAAACTGGGTGGGAAATGTAATAGTCTTAATAGTATTATTGATTTTACATCTTACTTTATAGTTGTTTCTAATTTTGATATTTTCAAATTTGCCAGTTTGACAAAGCTTCTATCGTAGATGAAGATTTTTTTTTTTTGAAAGATCTTAGATGAAGAAATTAAAGAGTTTTTCTATTCACACTCCAAATATTTCTGGTTACACCCAAATTTACTTAAAAGTTTACAATAATACAAAAATTGCCCTTTTATAAACAATTTCATAAAACCTTAATTTCATTCTTTGTCCCTCAAAAATTTCACCCTCTTTAACCCAAAAACAATCATGTATGTTCAATCAATCTCTAGAGAAGATTGAAGCGTGAATCAAAACATCTTTCATCCATACTCGATTGCATACAAGTAAGTGATTTGATGGAAGGTTCATACTTGATATGTTATGCATTGTACAACGATGGTTATTTGATGGTGACGTTAACATTAATTTACATTGTTGAGGCTAACTTAAATTCAATTTAAGTAGGTTCATGTAAACTTAGTTTACATGTACATACTTAAAATAAGATTACATAGAATCATTAAATAAAGTTGAAGAGTTTAAAGCAATATTTAACTTTTAGTATGTACATTTAAACTTAATTTACATGACCTATTTAAACTAAGTTTACATGACCTACTTAAACTGAGTTGAAGTATATACACTCAAACTCAGTTTACATGACCTACTTAAATTGTTGAAGTATGTACACTCAAACTCAGTTTACATGACCTACTTAAACTGAGTTTAAGTATGTGCACTCAAACTCCAGTCTACAAGACATACTTAAACTAAGTTTACATGACCTACTTAAACTGAGTTTTGGAAGAGGAAAAAAGGAAGATACATAAGTTTTCTTGGGTGAATGGATGAGTTTGAAAATTAAATTTTATTTAAGAATAATTTTGTTATTTTAGGGTGTAACCAGGAATATATGAGGTGTAATTAGAAAAATTCGAAATTAGATAGTTCAAGTCGCTATAGCAACAAGTGCACGTATTTATTGTGATAGCTCTATCTCTCATCCTCTGTAAACATTCTATGTTACATATTTTTTGACCCTCCCTTATTCTCAAATAAAGTGTCATCTTTAGTAATAAAAAAAAAGGCTTAAATGTATATTTAGTTCCTGCACTTTCACCCAATTTTGGCATTGGTTCCTACACTTTTTTTTGTTTGGCATTGGTCCCTGCATTTTGTAAAATTTTTGGTTTTAGTCCTTCTGTTAAGTATCTGTTAAAAAAAAAAAAACCAAATCTAACGGTGTGCCACGATGACCAATCATGACACGCTACGTGGCACACTAAAACACAAAATTTTATAATTGAAATAAATAAATTTATATAATTAATTTTTATTTAGTTTTTTATTATTATTTTATTACATATTTATAATAAAAAAAAAAAAGAAAATTAGAAAAAAAAGA
>Ga0228711_1000214_pt1 | contig 59843 bp, 35 predicted proteins | sample MedpolnodulmetaG_2_FD_177996 | JGI IMG/M metagenome (GOLD analysis project Ga0228711, IMG submission 177996) | Root nodule microbial communities from Medicago polymorpha collected in Santa Monica, California, United States - brown nodules | ecosystem: Host-associated > Plants > Roots > Nodule... | reverse complement strand
TCAAAAATCATTTTCAAAAAATTATAAAATTAACCTAACTCACAAAAACAATTTTGGAGAGTGAACTACAATGGTTTTGATCCCACTTGTGGGTATGTAGGCAAAGGACCCAATCCTTTCAAATCAATTAAAAAATAACAAAATCTTACTTCTTCTCCCTCCATTCTTTCACTTAGACTCTTAGGCATTTATTTTCAAAATAAGCGAATAATTAGCACAAGATAATTTAGCCAAGAGGTTCCTACGGAATACCGTAGTCGTTTAGGGTGCGTCAAACCTTCCCTTTTCGAAACCAACCCCCGGACCTAATCTCTAAGGGTTTTTCTCTCTTTTTCCCTTCCCAAAAATAAAAGTAGAAAGTTCAAAGATTGAAGGTGCAATACCAATCAATGGATTGATACCCAAAAATCACGAGCACAAGTACCTATCGATTTATTTTGCAAGTAATCTAATACAACTCCCCACCCCTCCCAATTATATGTAAATACAATTTATATTGCAAAACTATGTCATGAAGCTATTCCTTTTGTTTATGGCATCTTTTTATAGGTTTTGGACACGATTACATCAATGCAAAACAGAGCGATGCAAGCACACACGCTAGAAGCCAAGCCAGAGCATCACAAAGACATTTGGAATAAACCCAATTCGCTAGGCGAGTTATAGCAACGTGAAAGCGAGCGAAATAGAGAGTTCTAGGGAGATTTTCCAAAGGCGGTTCGCTAGGCAAGATTTGGTCCGCTAGGTAATCTAAGGGGGTTTCAAGAAATATCATAAGACAACTGAATTTTTTCCTCCAATAAAGAAAGCTTGATTCGCTAGGTGAGGATCATTGCGCCTATAGCAAACTTACACTTGAGTTTAATCGATCAAGTATTAAATTATTCAATGCAATTATGCAAACATTTTAGACACTAAAACTTTCACACAATTTCTATTCGACAGATACATATTCCCTCGATAATATCTTTCCCAATAAAACGTCAATAAATGAAATTTCCGTTTACAACGAAAAGTTTTCCACTCGAGTACCGAATTCAAAAAGTGCTCTTGTAGAGGACCCATCTTCTGCTAACGCACAAGCTGCATCATCTTTAAGCTCTTCAATTCTTTGTCGAATCTCACCCCGTTCTTCTCCGAGCATTAGATCTTTAATCACCTTAGCAATTTCCTCTCTTTCTACAATGCTATTCTCATTAAATTTTATCTTCAAACCCACTTTGAGTCCCTCTGTCAACAAAACAGCATTCATTCTTTGCTCGCCAAATAACGGCCATGTTATCATTGGCACTCCTAACACAATACTCTCAAGTGTTGAATTCCATCCACAATGTGTTAAAAATCCACCGGTTGAAGTGTGACTTAGAATTTTGGTTTGTGGTGCCCAAAGAGGAACAACTAACCCTTTTTCTTTGGTTCTCTCTAAGAACCCATGTGGTAAGTACTTTAGTAGGTCATTATCATCATTTCCTATTGCGGCAATTTTGTAATCTACATCTTTAGATTTACTAGGTTCTCTCAAAACCCACAAGAATTTCTGACCACTCAACTCCAGCCCCAAAGCTAGTTCATTGGTTTGCTGTTGAGATAAAGTTCCTCCACTACCAAAGCACACATACAAAACTGAGTTTGGTGTTTGATTCTCCAACCACTTCAAAGACAAAGACTCATTTGACTCATCACTACTATCTGAACCAGTTTGTATGATTGGCCCAACCATATAAACTAAGTTGCTGTTAAGCTCACTAATTTCTTCCATTTTTGAGAAACTATTAACCAAGAAACCATGAGCAAGAGAGTACCTCTTGCAATGTTGAAGAGTTATCTCATAAACAATACTAGACCGATCATGAAGAAAATTAGGAATGAGATCTTTGCCATGAATAGGTACGCTGCAGCCCGAGAACTGAATAGGCTCGGTGTGATCTTTGTATTCACATGAAATTTTTTCGTGCAGTGTTGGCAAATGTGACAACAAAGACATCGCCATGGCAGAAAGTGGAAAGTATATGAAAGATAAGAGGTTGAACTCTTTTGCTATTTCTAATGCTTGTGTTGCCATTAAATCAACAATCAATGCTACCGGCTGCGTGGTTGAAGTTGAACATAGTAAACCTATCAACGAGCTGCGGATGGATGGCAATGATTGAGAAACTGCAAGTAGCAATAACAAAGAAGGATCTTTATGTGGCAAGTCTTGTATGCTAATTGGAGGGAGGAAAAGGTAGTTTATGGATGAAGGAAGAGTTTCAAGTAATTTGAGGGTGGCAGGGATTGGTGCATCAATGGTGGGGAAGATGCAAGTGATGTGAATGTATTTATGGAGATGAATGAGTCTCTTGCATAGCTCAATTATGGAGGATTGGTGGCTGAATAGAGGTACTGAAATTACTGCTATATGAGTTGTTTTAGCCATTGAATAGTAATTGATCAGTTATGGCTATTTATATAAAGAAATACCTTACTTTTGAAATCAAATTTGAGATTTGAGGCAGAGAAGTGCTAATAAAAAACTCTCTCTTCCATGAATCCATGAATTTTTTACATTAGTGGATTTTATATTTATCCCGTTTTGGCACATTTATGGTATTTTTCATAAACTTGCCAAAAGCATAAGGAGCCACAAAGTTAAGAAGTAACTACAAGAAACATATAGTGATGAAGTGCCTACAAATAATTAATATTTGACATATTAGCCCATATCATTAGAGATTTGAGGCCTAATATCTGAGAGGGAAGTCCATGATCGGCACTCATCAATGACATGGTCAATGACCTAACTTCCAACTACATGATAACGTTGAAAATTACTCCTCATTTATGAAAATTACAATGTGACTCTTCAACGGAAATTAAGTGTCATTTGATATTTTTAAAATTGATTAAACCGATTTAAAGTAATTGAACCGCTCTAAAAATTGTCGAACGACACTTATTTATGCAGGGTAAATTTAAGAGAGATTTGAAAAGTGAACAAAAAAATTTCTAATAACTGAGTGAATCTCTTCTCCAAGGCGTATTGTTCATTCTACAACAAACACTCTAAATGAGGGGGATCTTGTATTATAAATAAAAAATTAACTCCTCAAAGCCGTCTCCTTACCATATCTTCTATTTCTTCTACATGCTCCTTCCTAATTTCCAAAACCCTCCCCTCCTAGATTGGTACCTCTTTTTTAACCGTCCCAAACCAAGCCTAAAGCATCTCCAATAGAGAGAAAATAAGGAACTTGCTATAGATCGGTTCCCTTTTTTAACTTAATAAATGGTCCAAATAATTTGATGGGTCCAATCTCAACATCTACTTGCGGAGGTCTCATTTAAAGTCAGAGCTGTATGGACTAACCTACTTCACCATACCTCATTTAAGATACTTTGCACAAGTTTATGGAACCCACTTTGCCACATGTAGTTCTCCTCAAATAACAAAAGATGTTGAGTTATGATTTGGTGTGTTTTAAGCTACCTCTATGACACCTCCACTAAAATGCTCTAAGATCATGATCACACAATACTCTACCGTTCAATTTGATTACTCACGTACTGATATTAATGTTGATATTAATATTATCTCTCCATCACTAGTCCATATTCCATAGGCTTACGAGGTTATGGTGGTTACTGCCCATGAAACTTGCCCACTTCATCCCATACCAAGTAGAGATTTTGTTACTTCCATTAAAACATGATATAAATGGTAGATTTTAGATGTTTGCATCAATATCTCATAAATTAAAATCACAGAAATTGTTTTTTATCGCCCATACGTTCAAACTTTTTTTAGCAAATTCATTTATTTAGTTCTTGTATAGCATGTTACAGTTGGATAAAGTGGGCAGACATGCTTTGATATTTTTCTAGATAGTTAAAAAGTGTTTGAGAAACAGCTTTAACACTCCTCATGTACCCCATAGGAAATCTACTTTAATTTTTCACCGTCTTCCTTAAAAATATTTCATAAGAATGGTGGTGATTGTTATTTCATTTTAGAGATTAAATTAATTTAGAATATTAAGTTTAATTCATCTTTAAATATTCATGTACGTCCTTTATCTAACTGACTGACACGTGGTATTATTTTATAAGCCTTCACACAATTACAAATAGGAAGTCTTGAGGCAGTGGCCAAAAGAGATGGGTTATATAAATCAACCTGACAAGTCTAACCTATTTTGCCACTACTATTGGGAGTGACTTAAGGATCCCGTGACATCCATTTTTGCTCTCAAAATCTAAAGTGACCAATTCTTGAAGTAACATGAAGATTGAAGAGAGAAACACATATAGATATATGATTGTTACATGACATTTCACCTAGGACTAAAATTGGTGACTTTAGTCTCTGAGAGGTAAATCTCAAAGAAATGTTTGGAGCAACGAAAATCAAAAGTAGAAAATATTTTACATGAATCAAAAATATATTTAGCACTTGTTTTATAAACTTATATATCCGGAAAAATATGTAACTGTAGTGTATATGTGAGTTAGCATTTTATAAAAGTGGTTTTAAACAAACTTTTTTTTTTACGGAAACATGCTTATAGCATTTCATTAATAATAAGAGTTTCAATACAATTGGGTATATCAAAATAGACGGCGGGACTAGCTAAAGACGTAGCCGCTCGTGCAAGAGCATGAGCAACCGCGTTGGCTTGTCGCCTAACAAACTCCACCCTAGAGTTAGAAAAGAAATTTCGGAACAAAGAACGACATGAAGAAATAATACAACCAAATTCAGACAAGTCGTTACGAGTAGCAAGGAAAGCATCGACGGTCAGCTTAGAGTCTGACTCAAAGTCGACGTTATCAAAGTGCATATCACTCAACCATTGCAAAGCAGAATGCAGCCCTAGGGCTTCGCCCACATCCACCGAAACAGGACACGGATGTGTGATGGACTGAGCCAGGACAAAAGCACCGTCGGAGTCCCGGAGACAAATGCCAATACCTGTTCGGTTATGTTGAGAAGAAAAAGCCGCGTCGATATTGCATTTGTATCTACCTGATATAGGGGGCTGCCATGATGTCCGGGGTTGCAGGTGCGGTGTGGGAACCCCTGTGGTGGTAGCCATCGCATGCTGAGAGAGCAGGGAGGTAGCAAGGGCAGCTGGATCATTCGCTAGTTGCCAATCTGCAATCATGTTCCTTGCACGGTCGACAACCACAGCACTAGTTTCTGGGACATTGTCCCAAACTCTAATATTGCGGTGTTTCCATAGACTCCAAATGACGGTGGTCAGACGTTGAGCGAGTTCAGTAGACAGCTTCTCTAAGAGAGAAAAAACGGCATCTGTAACGGAGGTCGTGTGAGCCAGGGCATGTTGTACCGAACCCCAAAGCCCAGTCATATGCCACACCTGTAAAGCAAAAGGACACTCGAAAAAGACATGCAAAAGATCCTCATGAGTAGAGGCACAACTTGCACAGTTAGTGGGACAAGCAACACCTTTGTCCAACAAACGAACCCGAGTCGGTAAACAGCCACGGCACATGCGCCAAATTAAATTCTTAACTTTTGGTGGAACTTTAAGGTTTCAGATGCCAGACCAGCACCCTGGGCGCCATAAATAGGAGGAATCAATTAAATCTGTTACACATAGTCGATAAGCACTACGTACCGAGTAGCGTCTGTGTCTTTCCGCTTTCCAAATAATGTGATCATCCTCAACCGGGGCAATAAGTGGCGTATGTAATATTTTATCTACAATATCCACACTAAAGACCTGTCGAATCACCTGTTCATTCCAACTTTTATCATTTAAATTCATTAAGCTATTAACAGTGTAATGATGAACAAAATGAGCACCGGGAGTATCACTACTAATAAACTCCCCATTCGACAACCAAGGTTCGTTGAGAATGGGAATGGTTGCACCTGAGCCTATACTCCACCGCGCTCCCTCACGCACTATGAATCTAGCGCGCATAATACTGCGCCAAACATAACCCGGGTTATGGCCAACAGTAGCCGAGAGGTAGGAACCAGTCTGGAAATAACGAGCTTTAAAAATACGAGCAACAAGAGAATGCGGTTCTGTAATAAATTTCCATCTCTGTTTTCCCAACATAGCTAAATTAAAAGCAGAGAGATCTTTAAAACCCATACCTCCATGGACTTTTGGTGCCGACAACTTCTCCCAACTCATCCAATTTATCCCGCGATGTGACGAGCGGCCATGGCCCCACCAAAAGGAGTTCATCATCTTTTCAATGGAATCAATCAAGGTAGCGGGCAGTTGAAAGATACTCATTACATAAGTAGGAATAGATTGCAAAACAGATTTTATCATTACCTCATGACCCGCTTTCGAGAGACATTTGCCACTCCAAGAATTGATTTTATGCCAAACCCGATCCTTGATATACGCAAATGTAGCTTTACGGTCTCGACCTATCATAGACGGAAGGCCCAAGTATTTACCCGTGCCCAATACAACTTGAACGCCAAGAATATTGGTGATGGTATTTTTAAGGGCGATAGGAACATTACGACTGCAATCAATATTATAAAGATATATGTTTAAAAATATTTTTGATGCAATATATTATATATAATAATATATTAAAAATTAACATTATGACTAATTTAAAAGAGAGATGTGTCATCTTATCTAAACGTTGTTAGATTTTTCGTAAGCGCCTTTTGTTTTTCTCAAATATCGAAAAAAGTGGTTAGTAAATTTAATGTGGTTATTTTGTACGGAGATCTTCCTAAAATACACCTTGTTTATTATTAATGTCTAGCTGTAACTTTTTATTTTTCAAGATCACCAGTTGTATCTAAGGGTATGTTTGAAAGAAAAAAAAACTTATGGTGCGTTTGTTTCAAGTTATCTTCGTAGATTCTTGGGAATAAAACGATAGAAATATATATGTCTATATTTGTTACAAGTTACTAAATTTTATTCCCATGTATAAATAGAAAATTTTTCCCAAAGAAAAGGGTGAGAATAAAGTTCCCATGAAGATGAGAATAATTTCTTATGTAATTACCTATTATAATCCCTATTTTTAACAAACATCTTTTTTCAAAATACCTTAGAATAAAGTTCCCGTCTTTATGTTTCAAGGAATATTATTCCTAAAAATAAATTTGATAAATTTGATAAACTTGAAACAAACATACCCCTTGGAAATTGTATTGGGTATGTTAGAAGAAAAAAAAAATTATACCTACTAAATTGCATAGAGCTTACATTTAGGGACAACATCTTTATTCAAAGGAGACTAATACTTATGGACCGAGGGAATAAAAAACATTATTGTTAAAAAAATAAAAAACAAAAATATATGTATATGGTTTAGTTTGATTTTGAAAAATAAACCCGAAATCATATTCAATATGAGTGGTTCTCACTAAAGGACACAACAGCTCAAAACAATAAAGAGGATCTTTCAAACAAATAAAATAAAGAGGTTGCTTAAAATAAAAATAAAGAGGTTAATCTGTTGCTTGCTGTGTAGTTTTCCGTTTATCTTCCATTTCTGGCAAAGAAAAACTTAAATAGGAATCCTGTTTCTTCATTGGATACTTGTGTTGGTGAACTTCTTAGGGAGGAACAACGTCTCGTTACTCAAGGAACCATGTCTCACAAAGCCCTTATGAGAGTTACTATACCCCATAAATGCACACTTGAATAGATTGTGCTCCAAGCTTATGCCTTTCACAGAGGTAAGAGAACAAAACACACACCCAAAAGTAAGTAAATCACTATAATCAGGCTGAGTTTTAAAAAGACGAAAGAAAGGAGAATCAACGTCAATAACAATAGAAAGAAGACAATAAATCAAAAACACAGCTGTGGAAAGAGCCTTGTTGTTTGCAGTAGCTGCAAAACTTATTGCTACAGTTGCGAACAACATGTCCAAATGGTTTCCTTTTGCAAAAAGAAAGGGAAGTTTCCTCAATTTTCTTTTGTTGTTTATCCTCCCCTCCCATTCTGATATACTTTCTTCATGAATGACAATTGTACAACTTGTTTTTTTTCTCAGGTTGCACAACAAAATAGACATATTATACTACCTACTTTTCTTAATATATGTGAAAATGACAAAATGAGCTTATAATAAGAAACAGAATTAGTATTATTTCATAGGAGAAAGTCTCAAACCATCAAAGCTTTTTGTAAACAAGTGAATTTATGTTTCTGCTGTCACATGATAAACACGTCTACATTTTGATTAAATCCCACAAAAAGTATAAAACAATAGGTCTCATGATTTCACAAAGCAACCAAACAATAATATGCTTAACAAACTCTACTATGAATGTTGATTTCTTCATTTTGGGTATAAAAATGACCCTCAACATGAACTAATGATTTTTTTCCCACCATCATATTATTCCTGTTTTAACTGTTATGTTTACACAACAAGTTTTCTACAAAATTGACACATGATTACTACATCTAACTTGTATAGAAAAGTCTATTGTACCAAATTGAATGAAGAAGCATGTGAAACAAATCATACTTAACAGGCTCATGATGCCAAAGAAAATGCTCTTGCACCCTTTTCACCCTCTTCTGCATCTCCAAGTATTTCTCTTCCGATATAGAAAGTAGTATATCCCTCAAATAAGCAATATGACTCTCCTTGATAAACACAGCAAATGATTCCCAATTCAAAACCTCAAATAAAGGAGGAATAAAATTATCAGATATGATAACAGGAATGCATTCGTGAAATATCGCCTCTACCACACGCGGACTATTAACTTCGTGACCTCTTGCACAGATACAGAATTTGCTACTCCTCATGAGCTCGATGTAGTTTGCATTACCTTTGACATGCGGCAACGGACCGGATATTTTCATGTCAGGTTCTTTGTTCTCCCATAACTTCAATAGCATAGGCCGAACGTAACCGTGCAAACCGCCTGCAAAAAATGCTAGGATAGGCCTCTGAGATGTTGGGTTGCCACCTAGATTTTTGACAGGATTCTCAATTGATCTTATATATGTTTCTGGAAGAGATACATCTTTTCCAATCTTGAATCCTACTTCAATATCAGCATTACAAAGGGCTCTGATGCAATTAAGCATGCGACCTCTTGTTTCTGCAGGAGCCTGAGAAATTGCGCTTGTTAATTATTCTTCCACTCAATTACTGATGAGACTGAAATTAAAGGTTCAATCATAAATAATGGTTAGGCATGTTCTGTTGTAATTAGTATAGTCCAAATGCAAATAGGTTACATCAAAAGCAATTTTCCCTGTATTTGACTGAGATGGTTACAAATTACTCCTTCTAGACTTAAATAGAAGCAAAAAGGTAAATGGATTCAGTCCAAATTTGAAAGCAGTAAATGTGTATGGACTGCAATTTAAGAAAGTGGTGGCAGGACCACAGGTGCATATCATATTGCTTGTCGTAAAATGCATGACGAAAAATGGGAAAATTATAGTTTTTGTTTAAGGGGCAGAAAATGCATTAATCATAATTTGAACAAGTGTAAACAATCATACACACCCAATCATGGCAGGCAACAACAAAGTGATCTGATCCATTAGTTCTATTCCAGAAAGGGTACTTTCCAGCAATCATGTCGACATGATTTTTCATGTAGTCGATTAAATTCGAACGTTTGTGTGAATTACGAACATAAAGAGTTAACTGCAACAATCTTGAACTGAAAGGTATGTAAAACAAGTGAGCCTTCTCAGGATCTTCAGTGGTAAACTGTTTGTTTCCTTCCATTAATTTCATAAACCATCCTTCAGATGCATATATTCCATCCAGTAATGGCTCGTGAAAGATTGGCTTATCTCCATCCGCGTAGATATAAACTTTGAGCATCTTCTCCATTAGTTCGTAACTCCTGCAAGAGACACAGAAGGAAACAAACATAACTACAAACTTACTAATCAGCATAATAAGATAAGATTCAATTAGAATCTTGGTCAATTATGGTTGAACCTTAATGCAGTGATTTGGCTCAAGAGTAGATTCTGTACATTAAAATATGATAATTGTTTATGATACCTACCTTCTAAACATGGAAACATTTCTGTATAAAGGTGAGTAAAGTCTTGAATCATTCATAATGGTAGGTTCATTTTCAATCTCCGACTTTGCTTTCATTATTTCCACATTAACAGCTGAAGAACTCGCCGGTTGCTACAAAACATTTAAAACGAGACAAATTAGAAATCTAATGTCAACATTCCATCTACACATTGTAATAAATGGCACATAATCCAGTACATACCAGTAGCTGAGACGAAGCATGACTACCCTGCAGCATTAAGTTCATCTCAGATATCGTAACTACTTTCGATGGCTTCCTTTTGGAATTCTTTGAAATCACGGGCTTATCATTACCTTTTGTTGCATTGTAATTAGCTTGCAAAGCTTCCAAAATTCCATCCTTTGGATACATTTTTGAATCAAAAAATGTTCCGTTGGACAATGGCACCATAGGCTGTGGTGCAAGCAAGGAAGACTGATTCCCTTGTGATGTTAAATTAACATCTTTTCCATCAACACTAACCAATGGTGAACTATCATTTCTAAAGCCAACAACAGTTTCAAGTTCTATACTCTTTTCTGAATTTGTAACTTGATCTAATGAAGAGGCTTGAGGACTAATTGCTATATTTTGTAATGGATTAGTAGAGTTTGAATTTGAAGCATTTAGTTTCACATTATTATCACCAATTGTAGAATTAACCAAAGGCGTGTCCAATGTAAAACTTTTGATTCTGGCAGTAAGAGAAGAAAAAAACTTGCTATTTGGAAGTTCAGAAAACTGAAGAACTAAAATTAGAGCTACTATTATTCCTAACAATGAAACTAATCTTCTTGTTTCTGCTTGACATAGAAATCTAAAAAATCCCAGATCCATGTTACAATTGCAGAATGTACTAACATACAATACACGTACCACAAGAAAATGAATCAAGGTTTAATGGAAACTTCATGGACCACCCATCATGAAATGGTTCATATTTGGAATTTTCAAAGCAAACCCATTTGAGATCAGGTACAAAAGTTGATAAATTTGGTGAAGGTTTTTGATGGGTGAGTGAAGTGAAGGAGATGAATGTTGGTGTAAGAAGAGAGAAATAACGTGTTACGGGATCATGGGAATGCACCGACAGTGGAGAAAGGATTTGTTTATGGGACTTTTTATGTTCTGTCTGTTTCAAAAAGAAAAGAAATAAAATATGTGTCACTGTTTGCAGGGAAAAACATAGGAGTAGAAGATCGGAGAAATATGAGGAGAGTAACATGCAAACATCAAGCGAAAAAGTCAAAAACGTGTTTGTTATATCTACCAGTAAAATGATTTAATAAACTCAATTCCCAATTTATCTCCTTTTTTTGTCACCTTGTTGTACATTTTTAAGTTGTATGTGGTGGATTTCTAGGGTGAGAGATCAACTAAGTCCCTCACCATAGATTTAATCAACGGTTGAGATTAGTTGATATTATAAATGAGAACAACAATATATCTCCACATACAATTTTATCTCTGTCTCTTCTTCATTTGCTTCTTCTCCAACATGCTAAAATCTGCTTGCTGAAAACCTAACATATATGAAAAAATAATTTTGCAAACAATTAACTTTAAAAGAACAAGAACAAGAACTCGTAAGGTTCTCTTCTGGGTTGGCACCAATACATACACAAGAATCATATACAATGGTTCTTCTACTCTTTTGACTTTTATTTGTTTGTGTGTTTAACAGTAGTTTATACATATTCTTCTCTGGTTAAAGTGATAATGAAACTATGGTTTAAGAAATCGATTCAATTTTAACTTCTAATTGCTCTGTGTTGTTACGTTAACCCATGAAAAACAAAACAAAGAAGCAACCATATGCTTAATTAATTTTCATCACCTATGGTGTGGCTAATGTTGTTTATACTAATTAACCAATAATTCTATTTCCTTCATTTAAACACTAAACTTGAGAGGACCTACATGGGTGATAGATTATTTGCTCACGAAAGTTTTGATTTACTGCAAGAATCTTCGACGGAATTTGGTGGTTTGGAGAGAGGACATGAAAGAGATAATGCATGATTGTGTGTGGAAATTTATTAATGTTCTCATTTTTAATATCAACAAATCTGAACCGCTCCTTAAATCATGTGGTACTTTGTAGGTGCTCCACCGGTAAGGGACTTAGTTGATTCCTCACCCTAGAATCCACCCATTTTCATAGATACAAAGTTAAAAATATTTTTGGCAGTATGCAAACATAACAAACACCTCAAAGAAAATTTACTTTTCATAAAAAGTTCAGCAAAATGAAATTTAATAAAAAATGTCGTTGTAATCCCGAAGTATAATTCAGATGTTAAAAAGCGGATTCGGATTCGCAATTCTTCATTTCTTAACACTTAGTGTGTATGAGTTCTGCACTAGACTCTTAAAAAAATGTCATTAGAAATCCATGACATTATTAAACACCACGGCGACACCATATGATTCACAAGACGCGGTAAAATTCAATAAACTGCCAATCAGTGAAGGGAATAAGATTCATTAATTATTTACACAAAAAACTCAGAGAATGTACAAACAAATAAAATGACATTACAAATCATTATCTAGGTTTACTTCAAAAAAAAAAATCATTATCTAGGCACTAATGTTTCTTAAATTTCAAGTGAAAATTATTATTATTATTTTTTTACAAAAAGGAATGAAGAAAATCCTGTTTACTCTACATGGAGTGTGTCTCTGAAGTCACAAAAGTAATTTATCTAGTTCTTGCAGTGAAGACTCTATTGTACCAAATAGAATGGAGTATCATGTGAAATATATCATACTTGACAGGACTCCTATGCCAAAGGAAATGCTGCTGCACTTTTTTCACTCTCATCTGCATTTGAAGATACCTCTTTTTTGGGATGGAAACAAGTATACTCTTCAAATTTGGAATGTCCTTCTCCAAAACAAAAACAGCAAATGATTCCCAATTCAAAACCTCAAAAAAAGGGGGCACAAAATTGTCTGATATGATAACCGGAACACATTCGTAGATGATAGCCTCGACAACTCTTGGACTGTTGACTTCATATCCCTTTGGACAAATACAATACTTGCTGCTTTTCATGTACTGAATGTAGTTCCTGTTTCCCTTCGACTTTGGCAGCATACCGAAGATTTTCATGTCAGGATCTTTATTTTCCCAGTGCTGCAGCAGAATTGGACGGACATAACCGTGCATACCGCCTGCAAAAAATGCAAGCGTTTTTCTCTTTGAAACTGGTCTTCCTCCAAGGTCTCTGGTGGGATTTTGTGCATTGCGGACGTAAGTTTCAGGAAGTGACACGTCCTTTCCTAACATGAAACCTTCTTTGGCATCGGCATTGCACAGGGATCTTATGCACTTTGACATCCGCTGCTTTGTTTCTGAAGGTGCCTGCAGATTGCAGTCCAAAGGTATATTATGCAAAGAAAGAAGGGTACTAATAGAATTGATAGTTTACCAAATAAATCATCAATTTAGTTTCAAATTGTAGGTGTTGTACAATTTGGTCTCTGAAATTGATGAAATTTCAAAATAATCCCTGAAATTGAAAATCTGTGATCACTTTTGGGCAGCCCAATTTATTCCCTGAAAATATCTCAAAGGGACTTACACGATCAAGGATTTTCAATTTCAACAATCATTTTTTTCAGATTTCGTTAATTTCAGAGACTACTATAATTTCACAGAATATATATATTGGTGATTCACTCAGAGTTTGACAATGCATGTTTATGTTTGCAAACAACAATAATGAAAGCATTAGACGTGAAATAGTTAACAATTATAGCTAGTGCCTTAACAAATTGACACAGAAAAGACTCACAGATTGAAGTGAGAAAAACATACCCAATCATGGCAAGCAACAAGAAAATGATCAGCACCTCCTGTTCTATTCCAGAAAGAATGTTTCCTGGCAATCGTGTCTACATAGTTATTCAGATACTGCATTAGGTTCCTATGACTATGTGAATTTGAATCATATAATGTTTCCTCGAGCCTTCGAGAACTAAAAGGTAAGTAAAATAGGTGGGCCTTCTTTGCATCTTTCGTGACAAATGCTTTATTAGCTTCCATCAACCTCATGAACCATCCCTCGGAAGCATATATTCCCAAAAGATATGGTGAATGCATTATTGGCTTTGACCCTTCTCTGTATACATACACTTTGAGAGTCTTTTCCATCAATTCATAGCTCCTAATAATTGGCAGTTAAGTTGAAATGAAAATTTAGCAGTACCAACAAGAATATTGCTTCATATCTCACGAAATTGAGCCAAAAAAAGAGAAAGACATCATGAAATTCAGCACTTTTCACAAATTTTGAATGAGCCGATCAATAAATACACTGATATTCTGTAGACCCTTTTGGATAAACAGCTTAATAAACACTCATAGTCATAGCATAAGTGCTTATCATATAAGTACCTATGCATAAAGTGCTTCTATAATAAAAATATATACTAAAATCAAAAATATTTTCATGTAAGCACTTATCATAAAAAATTTCAAAAGTTATCATTGAGAGCTTATGAAAATAAGCTGATACAACTCTTGGATAGGTCATAAGCTGTTTCCATATGCTCTCCCTAACAGTGCCATAAGTGCTTATGTCACTCTCAAATAAGTCAATCCAAACAGGCTTATAATGTAATACTTGTTATCAGAAGACAGAAAAAAGTTAAACCTGCTTATCATCTGAACCATAAACAGAAAATATCTCTAAATGTCCAAACAAAATGTAGTTCACATATCATTATAAAAATATCATTAAATTATAAATTTCTGGAATATAGTTAATTTGCAGACGATGGATTTGAACAATTTTCAAAACCAGAAACACCATAATAACCAAATGATACCTCTTAAACATGGAAACATTGTGAAAAAGAGGAGCATAAAGGTTTCCAACATCAGTTACAACTGGTGCATTTTCAATTTCTGATCTAGCCTGCAGTAGCTCTTGATCAACAGCTGAAGACCACCTTGGCCTCTAAACACAAGATAGCAACATAAGAACAGAAACAAGAATACGCGATATTCATAAAATATAAAATAAATAAAGAAAATTACATTTACTCATATACCATAGATCGATACGAAGCATGGCTTTGAAGCAATAACTTGTTCATATCTGATATTGATGTTATCTCTGGAACTTTTATTAGAGAACTTGTAGTCACCTTAGGCACAGTTACGATAGAAGAATTATTGCTAGTTACATTGACATCATCGTTTAATGGCTTGAACCTCTCATCATTCATGGAATCGGTAATTTCAGAGTCCTTTGATAAAGCTTTTGTTGGAGGAATTGTAGAAATTTCAGAATCATTGGATAAATTTTTTGTTGGCGGACTCGTTGGTGCAATTGAAGGAGAAAGGGAATGAAAATTAGAATATGAATTGTTGACCTCTCTTGTCAAATTCATAGCTATAACAGTTCTTGAAATAGTGTCATTTTTCTCAAGAGGATATTCTGAATTTGTTTGATTCAAGAAGGTCATATTGTTACTAAATATTTCAGAGGGAGGTTGAAATATACTACTACTGCTGCTACTAGGATTTGATGTAGGGACTAGAATGTTACCATAAGGTAGCTCAAAATATTGGAATGCTAAAATAAGTGCAAAGGTAATACCAATAATGGATAACAATTTCTTTCTGTCTAGGTGAAATAAGAAGAAAGCTTGTTGACCACCCATTTTGGTAGAATAGTCAAACAACCATTAACATTAACATGTGAAGTCTGCAAATTATAACACAAGATCCAATGAGAAGTAGTAAGAAATGGGGAAATTAGAAATAGAAAGTACAAGAAACATGTGGGTACCAAGTACTTGGAAGTCAAAGGAAGTTGTAGCGAAGTAAAACAGAACAAAAGCGGTGTTGTTGACGTTCGGTCGGACACCAAACACTCTGTGATCCCGTCACCACCCGGCTTTCCTCCCTCCCTATTGACAAGAAGAAGCTGTCAGTCAACTATTTCAAGAAAGGAATCAATTACTATTATGATATGACTCATAAAATAATAAATAATACTTTGTTTATTATTATTGTTTACACGAACTCTCTGTCTTTTGATGAGTACTCTTTGATTTTCATCATACTATTACTAGCGGTGGCCGGTGGGTCCTATTTCTATTACGTTATCATGCTCTCGTCCCCGCCTGATATGATAATTAGGGATCAGAGACAATAATTTGTGAATGTAATATGCTAAATTGATATCTTTTCCATAACACTATCCTTTGCCCTTCTTCTGAACTTTGTAAGTTGGGAAAGTTGAATTTTTACCACTAGATTAAAAGAAGAACATGCTCTTATCATACACTCTCTACACTGAATTTTTTATACTATCTTCTCTAACCATTCTCTCTCATCTCTCATCCACCACCAACATAAAGCTTCATGATCCCAACTCTCCTCCATACTCTTCTCATTGTTCTGAATTTCTTTGTGGTATAAACATATAATAACTAACTCATAAGTTATTTATTAATTCATCAATTTCTATCACAACAATTTTTTAAATAGATGGGAGAATAGTGACAAAAAAAAAATCTAATGTTGTAAGTGCATAATAAGATTGATCTCCATCGCATTGGCACTACTCACTCTTCAAATGTTCTCATCATCAAAACCACGTGTTCCATTCATAACTTAATTGTAATGAAAATAGTAGCATAAATATTATGGATTTTTTTTTGGGAATTATTTTAGTTGATTTTTTCACAACTTCCTTTTATTGTTGGTTCTATTGTTGTGGTGATTTTTCAGATCTGTATATTTTCTTGTTGTAGTTTTCTAGATCTGAACTTTTTAGTAAGAAAAATTGGTGAAGATAATGAAGAATCATTTGAAGAACACATGAAGATGAGTAATTAATTTTTAATTAAAAAATGATATATTGAGTTGTTTTTTTGACATGAAGATGATGAAGAACACGTGAAGATCCTTTGCAAATTTAATATCTTAACAATCTGGTTTTGTTTTTTGGGACAATTCATAATCTAGGTTTCAATTGAAAAAGGCAGCTTCTTTATGAAAAAGATTTGGGATGAAAAAAATACATGTGGGTTTGCTGATGTGAGGGTGAGTACTGAGTGGTCAAAACACGGTGGTTTTGATGGTGTTGTTGCCTCTGGTGGTGGGTTGGTAATAGAAGATAGTGACAAAAAAAATCTAGTGTTGTAAGTGCATAATAAGACTGTGTTCTTTACCTAATCTAATGGCTGACATTTACTTTTCCATGGTGGGAAACAACCCTCCATTCCCATGCTAAACCCCATCTGTAAGTTGATCTACTAATGGGGAAACTTGACGACTAATTGCTTTCTCTTGTAACGCGTTACTAGAGGAAGGAAAAAAAATCACATAAATCAATAAAAACACTAAATACTACAATTCATATGATATTTTATAAATGAAGTATGACCTAATTACGGCTTAGGCTATGGTAGGAGACCTGTATAGGTCTCTTGCCGTGAGAGAGCTTGTTCTTTTTCTTTTTTTTTTTGCTTTCCAAAATAAATATGGACCCTAGGATATAGTTTATTTAATTGAGTGGTACTGATTTACAAAAGAGGTGACCTGATTAAATTTATTTTGTTGAAAAATATTGTAGAATTGATGGTATCATTTACAAAGGATGATTTAATCATTGAACCAAATTATTATTGAAAAATGCAGGATTATCATTTATTGCAATTTAATTTTTATCATTAAAGTATATACCTCACGGTTACAACAATTTTTAGGAAAGAAAATCACTAAATCACGATCAAACACAAAAAATTTCACTAATTTAAACCACACTCTGCTGGAAGCAAGAATAAATTTAGAGTTTTTCTAATTACACCCTATTTAATCTTGGTTACATCCCAAAATGACAAAATTGTCCTTCCATAAAATTTATTTTTCAAAAAGCTTCTTCCTTCTTTCTCAGTTACACCCCAAAACCCCCCTTCAGTTTAAGTATGTTATGTAAACTTAGTTTAAGTAGGTCATGTAAACTGAGTTTAAGTGTACATACTTAAACTCAGTTTTAGTGGGTCATGTAAACTTAGTTTAAGTAGGTCATGTAAACTCAGTTTAAGTAAGTCATGTAAACTGAGTTTAAGTGTACATCTAAAAAAGTTCAACCTTGTTCAATGATTATACGTAATCTCAGTTTAAGTATGTACATGTAAACTTAATTTAAGTATGTCATATAAACTGAGTTTAAGTGTACATACTTAAACTCAGTTTAAGTAAGTCATGTAAACTCAGTTTAAGTAGGTTATGTAAACTAAATTTAAGTTAACCTCAACAATGTAAAATTGAAACCGTCGTACAGTGCAGTTGAACAAGAAGAAGAAAATTGAAACTAACATTATTGAAAAAGAAGAAGAAATTTGCAATTGAGTATGGGTGAAAGATGTTTTGATTCACTATTTAATCTTTCATAGAGATTGATTGAACATCATGATTGTTTGATTGTTTATGGGTGAAAGAGAGTGGAATTTTAGAGTGACAATAAATGAAATCAAGATTTTAAGAAAATTTATATAAAAGGGCAATTTTGGTATTATAAAAAACTTTTAACAAAATTTGGATGTAACCAGAAATATATGAGGTGTGAATAGAAAAACTCTTAAATTTATTACTCCCAACCAAGATTATATTTATTTTTCATAGATTCTATATATGGGTTGAAATTGGGAAATTCAAGTAGCTTCATCTTCCAAAAACTAATAAATTCATCCCTAAACCCAGAATGAATCCCCAAATTGAGAAAAGGAATCTGCCACAATCTTAATACTCATCTTCATCCCACAAATCCCCATACCAAATTCAAATATATAGTCATCATGAAACCCATAAATCAATAAAACATGAAATTCTCAATTGTTACATGTCTCCAGTTTATTTAAATCACGAATCTGTCAAACCCATAAACTTTAAAGTTGTAAATGTCTATGAGAAGGGAAGAAGATGAGCAAAAAGCGATGAATTGAATCTTGTTTAAAGAAAAATTGAAACCTGTGATGTGTGTGGGTTATGGTGTTTTTGCTGTGCAACAACAATGGTGGATGTGGAAGAGGTTAGAGATGAAGGTGGTAGAGGCTAGAGGTTAGAGATGTGTTTTTACTGTTCTTTATCTAGATCTATCAATCAAAGAAGGAAAATGTGAGTTTCCTAACCCTATAATATTCATACCATTAAAATGTAAATGAAATTATTTTCAGAATTATTTATATCTTTTTCACCTGCTACAAGAGGTAAGTAATATACCAAATCTGCAAAAACAGGTCATTTAAGCTTAAAAAAATAAAATAAAATTGGGATCTTCCACAGTAGGAGATCTAATAAGGTCACCCACCATAAACGGCACTCCTAATTACATTAAATTATCTTTGAAAATGATTTTTTATTGAAAATAACTAAATGAGGGTTAAAAGTAAAATAACCAATTCACAATATAAATCTTGTCCTTATAATTTGGACTACAAAACCTCCAAACATTTTCTTATATATATGAGACTCCTTGAAGTATGACCAATGTATAGACACATAATAGAAACAAGGGGCGAGAGCTATATGATGTGAGGTTTCAAAAGATCAGAGACTTGCTTGCATCTTGACATATTATTTGGAAAAGTTCATGTTTCAGAGAATGTAACTGATATGTTGATCAAGCAAGTCACAAGTGATATTCAAGCATCGCTTGAACTTATCACATGTTTCTCAGTGTTAAGTAGGAGTTGTGCCCCTAGTTGTCAGAATGTGTACATGAAATCTTCGTAGGGGCTTGATATTCACCAAGATGGAGATTGTTGAGTATAACCATTATATAGACACGTAATTGAGACAAAAGGCATTTCAGAGGTATTTTGGTAAGTTGGACCGTATATTGCTTGGTCAACATACATTTCTTGTAACACTATAAACTCTAATTCACTCAAGAAATGTACAAACTACAATTGTTTTATAGTTGCAGAGGTAGGCACCATTGATCATATTGAGTAAACTAGAGCTACCAAAGCTGGCTACCAATCCCATTTTGTGACAACCTTTAACGGGCTTTGGACTTTATTGGGCCGAACCAAACAAAACCTATTAAAATATTTCAACGTGTTTTTGGAGATTTTATGGGGTATTTATGCCGTTCGGATTCTATAATCTGAACTACATATGACGCGCGAGAAACTGATAGGGTGAAAAAAGAAACAATCTTAAAATATGGGTTCTAAAAAAAACTACATAAGTCCTACCTAATATGGGTTACAGGCTAAACAAGTAAACATGTTGCCTCTTAAAAAAAAAATACTAAAAATAGTCCAACAAAATTTATTTAAAATATTTTTTTAATAGATTTAAAAATTACTCATTTTTTTAATATAAAATTGTCGTTCAAATGTTGCAAACTAAAATTACCAAGAAGACAATTTTAAATGGAAAAAGATAGATAGACACCCTTTTTGATACACCTCTCATGTACACCCCCACATGTCAGGGGTATTTTAGTAATTTCATATCACATCATCACCTCTCTCATCTCTTCTTTCAATGTTTTTGCCACATGTCACAATTGTGTGTGTGTGTGTCAAATGATGTATTCCACCATGGTCCATGTATAATGACTCATTTTAAATATATTACATATGCTATTTTTTTTAGCAATATGTATATGTTCGACCATTGAAATTATAAGCAATGAGTGAATACCATTTTTATTTATTTATTTTATTTTTATGTAAGAGAAATGTTAACTAATGCCCCTAGAACATTACTTAAGGACCTTAAATAGTAAATTTTTATGAAAGTTTGTGTAATCAATTTATTGAAAATTGAAAAGTTTGGCATTTTTTTTCAAAATAACTACTTAATTTAGAATGTTTAAATAGTACCACAGGGGCACTGGTTAGTAAGATCCTTTTTGTAATTGGATTTTTTTTTTCACTTTTATTATCACCATTCTAAAGAATTATTTAAAATATATATATAATTTTTACAATTTTTTTTGTTATGCGGGTTAAACAGGCTACCTATGGCGTATACAGACTGGTCTTAGTGGGTAACGATATGAAGCCAAGATACTCACAACATGGTGACATATCTGTATTGGATACGTATCAGATACTGATAGTTTGTGGATATTTGCAAATACAGACTCACAAAGTGTCAGATTAATTTTTAAAAATTATTTTATCAGATACTTCATTGATATATATCCAAGAAAAAATGAAAGATAAAAAAACATGAGACAATTTTATGAGAATTCAATAAAGATGTAAATCTTTGAATTTAAGATGTAAATCGGTTGAATTGCTTTCAATGAACCATGCTTAAAAGTTATGTTTTTTTTTTTTCATTATTCTTCTATTATTTTTGGTGTTCTAACAAAAGGTTTATTTAACGAGAAATGATATTTGAAGATCCATTTTATGACAATTTTTGCAGCAACTTTCTCTCTCATACTCACATTATTTTTTATTTTATCTCTCTATTACTTTGATTTTCGTACAATACCTATTTTTTTTACAAATTATGGTTGTCATCATAAGTTGTCAATTAAAAGTTGTTCCAATAACAATCCTCTTATTTAACTGTGTTAATTAAGGGAAGCACTCAACATGGTAGGTGCCATGACATGCTCTAAATTGTTGCTAGTCATAAAGTAACTGGTTGTGGGGTATTCACTTTAATTAGTTCCGATCGTGTTGGTGAATCCTTGTCTTGAGCTGTTGTATTATTGAGCTGCTGTTTTTAATATCAAATTGTTCTTGCTGGATTTATTGATCTTGTAAACTTTTTGCGCATAGCTTATGGTTGTTAGTTGATTAAATTTAATTTTACTTCTGCGAAAAAAATAAAAGATAGCTTAAAAAGGAATATTCGAATGTGTTGAAAGCTACAAATAAAGCCAAAAACCGGATTTCACCTACTAGTGCATAGAGATGCGTCTCTTTTCTAGATGTAAACTCATGTTTATGCTTTTTTTATTTTACATCTACCTTGTTTTTTTCCCTCTCCATAATTAATCACATCACATTCAAATTTTTAATCATTTTTCTTCTTTTCTCAAGTGTATAATCTTATTAGTGTCCAATCCAAAATGAAAAGCAAAATCAATTGGTTCAGATCAAATGATCAATAAATTTATCAGTTGTTTTTAAGAACTTTAAATCCGGAACGAAATATTATTTTGCAAGACTTTACTTACCTCTCTAACAAACTCCGTATTATTTTAAAGAAATGAAAATAAAAGAAATGAAAATAAAATCTTTATTTCTATTGTCCAACTCCAGTTACACTCATACTCTCTCCGGTCTCAAATGTAAGAAACTTTTCACTTTTTAAGTTCATTCAATAAATGATGTATGTGATCTATAAATAGAAACATATATCATTTATTGAATGAATTTAAAAAGTGAAAAGTTTCTTGCATTTGAGACCAGAGGGAGTACTGTCATGTCAAGCTGCTGATTACCCCAAACCTTATAAAACAGAATTTAGTGCCTACCATACTATAAATAGAAACAACAACCTGCTAACTAACCCACATCTATAAGGCTATGGCCATTTCAAACAATAATAATGCATTTATAGTAAATTGTTGCATTCAGAAAGGATCTCGTCACTATAACAATATTCCACTCTTCTCTATTTTTAAGGTAAGCAAGCAAGCAAGCATGCATTTAATTTTGTTTTTGTTTTCAAACATTTTTCACTGGCTGAATATGATGCTGATTAACTCACTGAGCAGTCAAACAAGAGACCAACTCTACCTGAAGTCTCCTTGCAAATTGATGTTCCCAAAATTGTGCAAAATACTGTGGCTAAATTGATCGACGTTTTTGTGGATTCATTCTTTGAATTCATTGACAAGCCATTGCTTCCATCTAAGGTATATATATTAAAGCTCTTCTTGCTTCTCCATATAAACTGTGTTCTTTTGAATCATTAAATTTTGTTCTATATATTCATTACCTGTTCAATGTGCTGCAGAGTAACTTTGCTCCTGTGGAAGAGTTGGAGGAAGCCATACTTGTGACTTGCATCCATGGACGAATTCCGAATGATTTTCCAGAGGGTGTCTACATTAGAAATGGTCAGCATGATATATACATTAACGCAACATATATAATTTCTAGTGTAGTTACATTTTTAGATAGTATATAATCAAAGTGACGTGAAGGCTAATGACAAAAATTGCATAAGAAATGTAACCACATGTAAACTCCATTCCCAAGGACACCAAAGAAGGAACTTTACATTTCTTATGCAATTTTTGTCATTATATTATATAATCTACAATGTTGTTGATAAAACAGCCAAAACAACACAAACGCATAATACATGGATTTTTAGCCTGTCAACTTAGATGTATGTATTAATTATTATAGTGTTTTCAGGTGGTTCTCAACCATTGATTTGAGATCGTACAATTCATATTTTAAACTCTATTTTTCACAATAAAACGACATCAATTGTTTATTTCAATTGAACAATAATTGCGTTACACAATTACAGCAAGAAATCCAAATCAAAATTATATAAACTATATTTTTATATATAAGCTTAAATATGCATTTAGTCCATACAAATATAGCGAGTTTGACTTTTGATCGATGTAATATATTTTTTGAAATATACCCCTACAATTTTTTTTAAGTCCTTATGAAGGACGCAATTATTGTCAAGAACTAAATAAGCCACGTTGATGTTGGAGACATACACAATATGCCAAATTTTTTTTTTTTTTTTTCCAGACAGAAGACAATATGTCAAATTCAACGATCAATGGTTGTGTTCATGTGGGTTTATTTATCGGTTTATTCAATGCTCTTTTTGAGAGTTTTGAGGGGTGGAAATGAGAGAACAATTTTTTTTGGTTGCTTGAGAGAACACCTTATTTAAGAGAGTATTGCTAATGGGTACGTACATTGATATATATAATGTGCAGGACCAAATCCACTTTTTGGTGGACTGAAATCAACAAATTCTATCTTTGGAAGGTCAAGTCATATTTGGGTGGAAGGAGAAGGAATGCTTCATGCATTGTATTTTAAAAAATCAAATCATGGAAGTTGGACAGTCCTCTATAACAACAAGCACGTTGAAACGGAAACATACAAACTTGAAAAACAAAGACATAAACCATTGTTTCTGCCTGCCATAGAAGGCAATTCACTCGCCATTTTGTCTGCTTATCTCTTCAACTGGGTCAGCCTCCTAATTCATTTCATGTTTGGCACATTTAAATTAAGCACCCTTTATTGCAAATAGTTTATTCCTTAGAATTAGTCATTTTAGTTCTCAATTATAAGAGTTGATCATTTTAGTCCTCTAAAATTACGAAATAGCAATTTAGTCCCTTAAAGACGGTATTATGAACTAATTTGGTTAAATGTTGCGGACATAACAGATGAGATCTGGCAAAGTAAACAAATACATTAGCAACACCAATGTGTTTGAGCATTCAGGAAAGTTTTACTCGGTTGCTGAAAGTCACATGCCACAAGAGATTGATATTTTTTCCTTGAAAACTTTAAACAATTGGGAACTCAGTGCAGTTTGGAATCGACCTTTTACCAGCCATCCAAAGGTTTTTTGGTTTACCTGTTATATTTGCTTTGCAAATCAACACTTTTTGCTCTCTACTATTGTTTGTTCACTCTCAAATTAATTCTTTTTGATGTATGATATCACAGAAAGCTCCAATTACAGGGGAGCTAGTTACATTAGGTGTGGAACCAATTAAACCTTTTGCTGTGGTTGGAATTATTTCTGGTATGCTTTTTTGCTTTGTTAAAGAAAAATGTTGAACAAAAAATACTTTTTTAATATTAATTACTTTGACAATTTTTTTTCAGCCGATGGAAAGAAATTGGTTCATAAAGTTGATATCAAACTAAACAGGTGTAGTCTTTGCCATGACATAGGTGTTACACAAAGGTAGGTTATTGACAATTATGCGGGTTTGGCATTACTATTTCTAAAATTACTAGATCTTCATATTACAAAACTAGTTTGTAGGGTGAGAAGGTGTATTAAAAAAAATTCAAATGATAAGATCTTGAAAAAACAACGCAAGTCACTTTATAAGTAGGTTTTGTACATATCAGTTATGCCCAATATAAAATACATACGCACTTGACCGAAAAAAATGCAATGTAAAATGTTTTTTATAGGATTTTTTTTTGCAGGTACAATGTGATCATGGATTTTCCACTAACCATTGATCTAAACAGACTTCTAAGAGGAGGCCAGTAAGTACATATGAACTGAATGCCTTCTATTTAGTTTATTCATGTTTAGGGCATATATAAAAGTTCTTGTTACTCAGAATCTCTTGTCTCTGTGTAGATTAATAAAGTATGATAGGAAAGAATATGCAAGGATTGGGGTAATGCCACGCTATGGCAATGCTAACTCAATCAAATGGTTTGACGTGGAACCTAATTGCACATTTCACATTATCAATTCTTTTGAGGACGGAGATGAGGCAAGTTGTTAACCTGAAGTATTATGTAAATTATTCGGTGCTGTTTGAATAAGCAACTTAATTAGTATTTATCATCGTATAAGTTTTTATGTATAAGCTAATTGCATAACAAAAGATAGAGTAAAATCAAATTGTTTTCATATAAGTTATAAGTTTTTTTTTAAGCACATATAAGTTATAAGTTGTTTTCATATAAGATAAAATAAGGGGAAAATTGCATATAGACATGTTAAAAGTTGTTTCCATGAGCTTTTCCAAACAATCTTACATATAATTATGTTAGTAGATATATTCAAATAAGTTAACACAAAGAGGCTTGCATCATATATCGGTTATTATTAGAATAAAAGAGCTGCATTATATTTTGAAGGTATGTCTAATTGTGTGGATCAACAGGTTGTAGTGAGGGGCTGCAGATCTCTTGATTCGTTAATTCCTGAACCTGATCCGAGTTCGAAAGAATTTGAGTGGTTATCTCGTTCTCACGAATGGCGATTGAATATTCAAACCGGAGAGGTTAAGGAGAAAGATCTTTGTGGTGACAAACAAGTTTATATGGATTTTCCTATGATCAATGAAAACTTTATTGGTGTGAAGCATAGATATGCATACACACAAGTAGTCGATCCTATTGCAAGCTCTACCACTCAAGGTAATTAACAATGAAGTATCAGTTTATTCTTTATCCAGAGAATTGTAACATGTAATTAGCCTTTCATACTTTCTATATAAATATTTATAATATGGTTTTGTTATTGTGTTATTTAGATGTGCCAAAATATAGAGGTTTAGCTAAGCTATACTTAGAAGAATCATGTGCAGAATTCTCTATGTCAAAGGTAAAAGAATGCTATAATTAACAATTCCTTTTCCTAGTGGTAATTTCATATAATTCCTTAGTAGCATTATTATCAATGTCATAACTTAGATTTTGTGAAGCAGAGAGAAAAAGATGAACCTATAAGGATGGAATACCATATGTTTGAGAAGAATACATTTTGCAATGGGGCAGCGTTTGTGCCAAGAGATGAAGGTGTTGAAGAAGATGATGGTTGGATCATTACTTTTGTTCATAATGAAGATACTAACACATCTCAAGTAGGTTGAGTAGCTTGTATTCTTGAAATTAATTACACTTGTTGAGAATTAGAATAGTTATTAACACATTTATCGATTTTCTTTCAGGTTCATATAATCGATACAAAGAATTTTTCTGGCGAGACGGTTGCCAAAATTGAAATGCCTTGCAGAGTTCCATATGGGTTTCATGGAGCCTTCATGCCGATCTCATTCCAGGATTATTAATAAATGCATTTGTTTATTATATATGAACAATTCAACATATATGCCTTAAAACTTGAGATCATATTGCTAGGTTTTGAAAATGGAGCAATTCTGTTAGTAGAGTTACTAAATAAACTTTATTCATCCCATTTGTTCATGGATTTTAGGATTCATAGTGTTTTTCTTTGTATGTTGTTATGGATTAATAACAATAATTGCAAGTGATGAGAATAACCAAAACCAATGATACAAGAGCAAAATTAACCAACTATTCAAAACCAGAAAACAAACCATCAACCAACAGTAATAAAAAAGAGACAAGTAAGAAAGTAAAACCAAGAATTTCAATATAATTAATGAAGAACAATAAACTTTTATCAAGCTGTGCAGTGTACCTCTAAATACGTACTGGTGCATTTGCTAATAAGTCATGAAGTCAATAAATTGAAAGTGTATTTTTCTAAAAAGTTTGAACGTTCTCCTTTCTCATTTGTCTCATTTATTCCCTTCGAAGTGGTGTTCAGAGTAGGGTTATTTTTTTTTAAGATGTCTAATTGCATCGTCTAAATTTCAAACTCACACAAGTGATGATAACTAGTGTGTTCATCATATGAAGGGAGGAAGAAGAAAGGGGTATGAATTTTAAATCAATTTTTGTTAGGTTATGAGGGAAATCTTGTAGATCTTTTACATTGGACAAAGAGTAATCACGCAAGTGAGAAAGAGACACAACGCAACTTCACCAATAACTTTAAGACATTAGATTTATGGGTCATCTTATTTATCTATTTTCGACACTCATTTTTGCATCTAATATGGACTTCTGCCTCACATTTGCTACACAACAATCTTCCGATCAAAAGTGAATCATTCATTCATCCATTCATCTCGGTATATGCTCCTCCTCAAACAAAGGTTTTCTCATTCACATATACATGCATCGCCGTAATGCTCTTGTCGATGCATCAACATGACACACCACATGAACACCATTTTCAGAAAAACTTTCGATGCAAGGAGTTGATCCTCTTATAAATCATCAACTCTGATACCACTATTGAATCATGATGAGAACCTGGGAGATCATCCACATTGAGCCAAAAGCAACTTCGCAAATGAGAGAGACACTACATTTTCATCAAAGACTTTCAGACGTTAGGTTTATCATTTTTTTACTTATATATTATTCGACCTATTTTCTATCTAATACAATACTTCTACCTCATATTTCTTACATAACAATTTCAATTTCAACGACCAAAATGTCCCTTTGTTATTATTAGAACTAAAAGTAGAGTTTATTTTTTCTGAAGGATCAAATTGGGTCTCAGATTCTTTATCACACGAACTTGAATTGGTGTTCACTCTACAAATAAAATATCAAAGATTCTTAAAAAAAATGGAACATACGAGGTTGCCAAATTATAAAGGTTAAGACATTTTTTTGAAAAAATAAAGGTTAAGACATGTTAGAAGTTAGAACGTCCTATCCTTATTGATACTTACATATGACCAACTTAGTAAAGAATACTAGTTATCATCAAACATAAAGCTTCGTAGTCAATACATAATGCAATCAATTTTACCAGTTTAGATATAACGGTCGTTGTCATTACGAAATTATTTTGTTCATGTATATCAGTAACTTATTATAATGGTCCAAGTAGGTCCTTGGCCATACGCAACTTAAGGACCCAACAATATGTTGCTCTTTGGAACCCAACAAAATATTCCGAGTGATTGAAATAAATGGAATTATATAGTATATTTGGAATGACTGAAATAAATGAAATGGAATAAAACGATTAATTTTAAATTTTATTACTTAAATTATTTAAAATAAGATAAAATAATGAACTAGAATACAATGAAAATAAAATACATTTATAGTTTAAATATAGATAGATGTTCAGATACATTCTTTAAATATTTCATACTTCATTCATCTTTTATTCTTGACCTAAGAATCCATTCGCAGACTCCATAGGCTTATTCGTATCTTGTGTTTGTGTTTTCAAGACTCCATAGGCTTATTCGTATCTTGTGTTTGTGTTTTCAATACTGAGTCTGAATCAAAGTCCTGAAAAAAATTATTTTCTTGTATCAGCCTGTTAATGACATGTGGATTGATTCGCCTGTGTTTGTCAGAAGCCAAGTCAAAACTTGGTTCTTGCAATTGCAATTACAATATCTATCAAATGCCTAAATATTCTAATCAAAATCCCCTCAAAAAAAAAAAAAAAATTCTAATCAAAATCAAGGATAAAAACATACCAGTAAACTGATAAACTATATATAAACCAATATTTACACTTGAATAGAAGACAAGCGGGCAACAAGCTACGCCGCTAAACTTTTTTGGATCGCAAAATCAATCCTCGTCGTGAACACAACATTCATGGACCTAGGAGACATGACATTGTTATGCATAACCTTTTGAACTCTATGTAGAAGGTCAACAACATCTGGTGCTAGGAAACCGAAAGTGTCAAAAGCAAATGGTATAAAAGCATGTTGGTTGTCAGAACCCGCTTTCTCATGTTTGACGACACCTAATCCCACAAGTGGTGAAACCCCTGAGTGTTGATCTTTTATCTAGTGGGTTAGTCAGGAAGTTCACAGACGCCTCCTTCTTCACTGATATCCCCGCCCGTCTGAAAATATCAAAAAGTACATCCCTAACAAAATCATGTCTGTACTTAAAGCCGGAAAGTTCCTTGCAATGAACGGCATGCTCCCCAAAAGTATCCAAACATCCTCCTCAATGACAGCTTTGATCAAAAACTACATTTAAAACTTCAACAAAATTACAGTGTCACATTGATTTCGTATAGGTATGTGACTACAAACTTGCATTAAGTAATAAAATTAAAAGGAGCTGATAGCTCAAGCAAATAAAAGTCTCCATTTTAAAATGAAAATAAACCAGATTCAACAAGTGCTTAACTAGGACAGTTTTTGATAAAAACAAACTATGCATAGCGCATATCAATGATAATGCCATTTATTTTGTATAGTAAATTGATAATAATATATTATGTCAACCATGAAAAATGTGTCTTAGCAAGAGATATAGCTCTCAGCTGATGCAAAATTTGTCTTGTTAAAATACAAGATATTATTAATTAATTGTCCAAGACAAGCACTACAACAAAACCAACAAACAGGTAAAGTTATCATATCATATCAGGGTGGGGACTATTAACAATAAATTACTACAAAAATCAAAAGACAATGTTCAAAGCTTTTGAAATTGTCTTCATTCATCATACATACTACACCACTAGAGATACCATGCCAAATATGCTTAAGTAGAGAAAAACCTTTAATCATATACACAATACTCCAGAATAACATGTTTAATAGTAATAGCAACCGTTTTCTAATACTAATTATGGTTCTTTCACTAGTCTTAAACACTCAAGGCCAAGAAAATAGAGAAGCACAGAACATGGCAGAGTTACCAAAAGGTGTGACTCCAAGTAAAGGTGTTGTAATAATAGTACTTTCCATAATGTTTTTCCTAACTTTTATCTTACTTGTATATGTCAAATTCTGTCGTGTTACTCCTATTCATCTTCTAAACCCAAACTCTCTTAATCTTCAAAACAATCAAGGACAAACTCGATCAAGGTCTATAAATTCTGGCGTTGAACAAAAAGTAATTGAAACACTTCCTTTCTTCAAATTCTCTTCTTTAAAAGGATCCAAACAAGGCTTAGAATGTACCGTTTGTTTATCGAGATTTGAAGACGAAGAGATTCTGAGATTGTTACCAAAATGCAAGCATGCTTTTCACATGAATTGTATTGACAAGTGGCTTGAAAGTCACTCTACTTGTCCTCTTTGCAGGTACATGGTTGAAGAAAGTGACATCAGAAACTTCACTTTTTCATTCAGCTCAAGATTCTTACGAGTCCCTTCAAATTTAAGTGAAGACCCAAATCTTGAAATCTTTATTCAGAGGCAACCATCACAAAGAAAGAACAAAAAAGAAGAACAAGAACATGAACTTGTTCTTCTTGATCATGAAGAAGGTGGTAGCAGCAATGTTACAAAGTGGAAGCAAGAGCAACCTTTGCATATGATTAATCATAAAATATTAATCTCCGATGTTGTTACAAGGAGTAGGTGGAGTGATCTTAATTCTTCAGATTTGTTATCATTGAACAGTGAAATGCTTCATGATATGTCAAGCACGAGATTCTCTCCTGAATTTCATGGAATTTCAAGTGTTCATTCTGATGAGGAAGAAAATTCGTTTACGGCATTGAATCCTGGTGAGAAGAGGAGTATGTCTGAGATAGCAAATGTTCCAAGGTTTGTCGAAATCAGCAGAAGAAGTGGGGAGAATGGAAGTGATGAGAGGTTGTGGAGGATTTGGATGCCAATTGCAAGAAGAACAGTTCAATGGTTTGCAAGACAAGAAACAAACTCTGTTCAATTACAACAACATAAACATTTAGTTTCAAATGTTTGATTCATTGTCGGTTTAATCAGATAAAATATACTTACCAGAGGATTACAATCTTATAATATAGCATGCAAAAGTGTGGTTTATGAATATGCATTGGTAAAGATATACTGTATCGTTCCTTTTTTCTTATTTTAAGTTCTTGATTAGGAACATTTATGTGGAATCATCATCTCATTATGATAATAATATCACTGTTTGCAAAACAAAATAAAATAAAAAATTAGGAGTCGGCGAGTGGCACATTAATCGATTTGGATTTACAAGTAACTAAGTAATGCACTATTTGTCTTGGCCGTCCGATCTGAATTGATGGATGAGACCATTAAATATGTGAAATTGACTGTAATTTGAAGCGTCTAATCTCAAATCAACAACCGAAATTATTCAAGAAGTTGTCACGTTGTTTAAGGAGGAGTAACATCTCTAGAATTTTTTGGACTTAGAGTCATGTCCCAAAATCCAGTGAACCAATGAATGATTTTGAATTATGACAATGCCTAACTAGCCAATTGTTATATATAAAAAAATATAGCTTCATTCATAGATTTCCAAAAGGTTTAACAGGTAGTATTTAATGTCATATTAGATAAAATACTATTAAAGTCCAAATTTAAAACAAAATTTTGACTAGGTTTTACGAATGATAGGTTAGATCGGGTTGTGCATGTCTCTTATTATGTCCTAACAATATATTGGACCAACTTTTTTTTAAGTTTAAACTCGATCTTAAGTTTAAACTCGATCGCTAACCCGATTAAATCTAATGAGGTACCAATTCAATAAGGAAAAATTCATACAAGAGAAGACCGGTTGATTTCAAAGTCACCAAATAGTAATACATTTTTACAAACGTAATGCTCTAGCATAATAATATTTTTACAAATTTATTTTAAACAACTATTTCAGTCTTATATTAACACAAGAATCAAGATGCAATGCAACTACTATATTCTAAAATACAAACTACTTTCAAAGTTTCAATTACATGGGGATAAACTTTGGCTCAACAATATGACATAATAAAACAAGTCACGCCCAATAAATCCAATAAAACAACATATATTGTCGAATGTGTTGTCTCAATAGAATGGGATCAACATAAGACGAGTTACAAATAAAAAAAACTGTGTCCTCACAAATTAATGGAAACAAAGGATGACCCGCGTGTTGTCAACTTAGATCCTCATTTCATCGAGATAAGTCTTTGGATGCCCTTTTGTCCACTTTTTTTGGGTTAGGGTCATACTCGACTCCACGGAAATGACGAATTTTGTACATCCCTAATCTTCACCCCTCTAAATCTTCCACTATTAGAGGAGAGCTAAAATTGACTTTGAGATAATTTTGCTCTCCTCTCTTTTCCTCTCAAAAAAAAAAAATTTAAATCAAACAAAGTCTCCAACCAAAAGAAAACCTACATAAAAAATGCATTAAATTCGAAATTTATAAGAATTTATCTGTCCTACTAATACCGGTATCTTATCAAAATTCCCTGTCTGTGTTACGTACGAGTACTATACTATCCTTCCTTCCTCTTGCAGAAAAACAATTGAAGACAATGAAGAGGCAATTAATTGGTGTTCCACTGCATCAATTGCAGCCAACTGTCACTGTTGGACACTATAATCTCAGTTGCAACCAAACCACCAAACTTTTGCATTGATTTAGTCCCATAACCTGCTTCCCACCAGAGATCCTTGTTCTTGTGATGATAATGTATATAATGTTGAGTAATTTTGAAGTTACTACATTTTGCAGAACAAGTAAAGCTCCAAAATTTAATACTAAACATTAAACTTCTACCAGCCATATTAATAGAATTAAAAAGCCTGTCTCTCTTGAAGCCGTCCTGCTTGACAATAATGATTAAATCCACCCTACCTATTCATACTTTGACTTACTTCAAGCAAAATAATCGTGTGTGTATAGCCATTAGAGCATGCCACGTTTGTAGTTGTTAGAACTTAAGCATATTAGAAGACTTGTATCAACAAAATTAGTCCGGAAAAGTCTCATGACTTAAATACCATATTAAACACTTTTATTTACTTCATTCATTTCAAAATGAACTTCGTTTAAAGTTTTTACACACATATTTAAGAAGTGCAATGATTAGAAGAAATAAAATTGATATTTTACCAAATTATTCTTGTTAACTATTGATTTGTTTTACATTAAAGTAAAAGTCATACTTTGAGAATAGTGAACATGATATTAATTGGAGGGTACAATTCGGAAGAAAAAACTAATATTGCATTGAAAAATGACATTCATTTTCTAACAAATTATTTTTACTAAAGTGACACTCATTTTAAAACGGATGAAGTATTTAATATAAGACTCTTAACATATGCTTCATTGATTAAAGTCTTTCTAAAAACATAAAGACAACAAAATATGATAATTAACTTTTATATATAAAAATTAGTAGTTTGATAACTCAAATATGTGAAGACTGATGCAATCTCCTAGAACTAGGATTTAAAAGTAAACATATATATCGAAAACATGAATAGAAAACACATGATATTTGATTACGGAATTCGAAAAAATTGTGCTCACGTCTCTTGTTGCAGGGTTGTAGTACCTCGCTATTATCGCTAAAAACTTAGAACTTTTATTGGCTAATATGAAGAAATTGACGCATTCATGCATTTGGTATATTCCTAGTCGTTGGATCAAGATCTGATAGTCCAAACTTTAAGTTCGGTATTTTTATTTAAAAAAAATATATGCCATAAAATTTAGTTGTCTGATCGCAATCAAACGATTAGGATATGTCAAATGCGTGAAAGAGTATGTTTAATCTGATTTCAAAACCTAGGGTTGTATTTAAATACTACCATTAGCCATACCCAACACAATGGCTTGTTAAAGAGACTCGTTTCACCACAATTAGAGAAACATTTATACTTCATGAATACACCACCCATCAACCAAACCCTTCTAATGCCTTTTTAAGTACCACAAATTCAAGATATAGTTCTCATCATGCATGCCATTGCCATGGATTTCTATGGCAACAGAACCCTCCTCACCTTAATGGACAAGGAAAAAACAGAACAACAAGAATCCCCCAACATTCATCTTCATGTCCAAATCCAACCTCACAGAGAAGCAAATGATCAACAAGACATTCAATTTAGTCCACCAAGACCTTCTACCACATTTCCACAATCACCGTGGACACTTTCCTCTCTTCCACCTCCTTCCCCTTCATTACTCTACCATTGCATCGCCTCCCTCCACCGCCATGAAGGAAACATCTACTCCATCGCAGTTTCCAAGGGTTTCATCTTTACAGGTTCCAACAGTAGCCGAATTCGTGTTTGGAAGCAGCCAGATTGCATGGACAAAGGGTATCTCAAATCAAACTCCGGTGAAATCCGCACTATTTTAGCTTATAACAACATGGTTTTCTCCTCACACAAAGATCACAAAATCAGAATATGGAACTTCAACGTTTCAGAAAACTTCAAATCCAAGAAAGTAGCTACTCTTCCTAGAAGAAACAAAAACTCTTTTCTAAACTTCAGCAGAACAAAAAACAACAACTCACACAATTACAAACACAAAGATTTAGTTTCTTGCATGGCTTATTACCATTCAGAAGGACTCTTATACACTGGCTCACACGACAGAACAGTGAAAGCTTGGAGAATCTCTGACAGAAAATGCGTTGACTCATTTCTTGCACATGAAGATCATGTAAACGCTATCTTAGTAAACCAAGACGATGGTTGTGTTTTCACATGTTCTTCTGATGGATCAGTGAAAATATGGAGAAGAGTATACACAGAAAACTCACACACATTAACAATGACACTAAAGTTTCAACATTCACCAGTTAACACACTTGCATTGAGTTCTTCATTCAACCATTGTTTCCTCTATTCAGGAAGTTCAGATGGAATGATAAATTTTTGGCAGAAGGAAAGGTTGTGCTATAGGTTTAACCATGGAGGGTTTTTGCAGGGTCACCGTTTCGCGGTACTTTGTGTTGAAACGGTAGGGAACATGGTGTTTAGTGGATCAGAGGATACAACAATAAGAGTGTGGAGAAGAGAGGAAGATAGTTATTATCATGAGTGTTTGATGGTTTTGGATGGACATAGAGGACCTGTTAGATGTTTGGCTGCTTGTCTTGAGATGGAGAAAGTTGTTGTAGGGTTTTTGGTTTATAGTGCAAGTTTGGACCAAACATTTAAGGTTTGGAGGATTAAGGTTTTTTCTGAGGATGAGAATGTGTGTTTGGATGGTGAAAATAATAAGTCTGATGGGAGAGTAAAGAAGATTAGGGAGTATGATATGAGTCCAGTTTTGTCACCTTCTTGGGTTGAGAAGAAACTTCAGGGTAGTAGTCCCTTTCAGTAAAGGATCATAATAGTATCTGTCTTTTGTAATATGTTCCTATTATTATGTTCTTAATCTTAAGATATATGTATGCTATTGCTAACCAGGACCACTTTTTCTTCCATGAATCCCATCAATCAAAATGGAACACATTTTCAATCTCACTCTTTTGAACAATCTCTCTTTTATTTGTTCAAAATTAGACTAGATAGATTCTACCAAATTTAGGTTTCATCCACAATTTTGTGGGACTAATTATATAAATGGTGAGATATATAATTGAATTTCAAAGAATAAAGTATTGTTCAAACTTTAAAGGAGGATGTAAGAGAGTTTGTTTCTAATCTCATTGGTCTATCTATCTATTAGTAATAATGATTAATGATCTTCGACTATAATTTATAAATAATAAGATAATTTATAATGATGTCAATAAAGTAACTGATCGATGAACAATTGTATAGTCTTCTTTCCTTATGAAACAGAGGAGGTGCAACCCATTAGAGAGTCTAAATCTCTCAATATGATTTTAGATGTACATATTAAAAATAAAAATAAAACATATAGCTTTTATCGTCCAAAAATGAATTTCCAAACAAATTATGCTTGTGTTTTTTTTATTGTAAAAAAAAAATGCTTGTAGAAACATAAAGGATAAAATATAGTACCCAATTTGAAATTTCTTTGCGGTAATTCTAAAGAACCTTAGGCCTCCTAAGAAAAATAGCTTTAGTAATTTGAATTTGTAAGTAAGTAAAGTATGATAATGATTGTTTCAACTAAAATTCAAACTCAACTTGTCCCGAACAAAACGATTTGTATTTAACTTAAATTCATTAATCATATAACTTCAACCCCTTTGATACTAAATTTAATTTTTAAATATTTTTTTATAAATGACTAAAATTAAAAGATATATTGATTATTGATACTAAAATGAAGCTGTAACAAAAAAAAAAATACTAAAATGAAGCCCAATAAATCACAGATGACATACCTGGATTTGGATATAGTCATAGCCAATAGTTACATAGTAACGTGGCACTATAATAACGTAGGAGATACATAGCCAAGACATGTTTGGTCGGTGTGTAACTAACTGCAGCATTAACGTAGGAGTAAACAAAGTTAGAAGCGTATCAATTCATTTTACATAACAATGATCTCATCCTTGATGTTACCATCTGCTACAACATTAAGACCTTGTTGTAGTTGTAGCATCACTCCATCATCATCATCTTCACGAAGAATTGCTCTCTTTCATCTTCTCGCCACCGGTGGCATTGGTAATCTCTCTACTTTTCACCACCTCAGCCTCAAAGCTTTCATTCATGTATTTATGTATTTATTTATGACTTTGACTTAGTTCTCTTCTGCTGCTGCTGCATTTGGTTATTCATTTGGTTATTAGCTCTACCACAATCCCAATTACTTGGTGGGAAAGGATCAGAATTGTTCAAAATAGCAGAGGCTAATGCCGCAGTAAATCTAGCCCAACCAGACCAAAACTTGTTTAACTGGGTCCAAAATGATAATAGAAGATTTCTACATGTTGTATACAAGGTTGGAGATTTGGACAAGACTATAAAGTATGTTCTACTTCTTCAATTTTAGAGATATACACTTAGTCTCTATTAGTATAAACAGCTTAATTAAGCGCTTATTACATAATAAGCGCTTATCATATAAGTGTTTATGTAAAAGCTATTTCTATAACAAAAGTTAAAGTAAACTCAAATTATTTTCATATAAGCTGTTTCCATAAGCTCTTCCAAACAAACTCACAAGTGTTTAAGTAAGTAGATAAGCTCAAATAAGTCAATTCAAATGTGTGTGAAATTTGACAGATTCTACACTGAATGCCTTGGCATGAAGCTGTTAAGAAAACGTGATATACCAGAAGACAAATATTCAAATGCTTTTCTTGGATACAGGCCTGAAGATTCCAGTTTTACGGTGGAACTTACTTATAGTAAGTTGAAATCTTAATGTTACTTTTTTTTTTGGCAAAATCATTATGCATATCATGTATATGTTTACCACTTACACAAAATTGTCCCTCATCATAGTTGCTATTTCGCGGTGATTGCAGATTATGGAGTCGATAGCTATGACATTGGAACTGGTTTTGGTCATTTTGGTATTATAGCTGAAGATGTAAGCTCTTCAAAAAGATAATAAAGCATTATTGTTTATCTTCAATACAAAGCATATATCTGATTTCTACTATGCATTTTTGAATTCCCTTATTATGATGAACATTGAACGACAAGAATCAAAGAGAGAATTGATCTGTGTGAAAGAAAGGAAGACAATTAAGACTAGTTTGGTTTTATACTGCGATTTTGCAGGTTTCCAAGACAGTAGATATTGTAAAGGCGAAAGGGGGAAAGGTTACAAGAGAACCAGGGTCTGTCAAAGGTGGCTCTATAGTAACTGCTTCCGTTGAAGATCCTAGTGGTTATAGGTTTGAGCTTTTCGAGAGAAGACCTACTCGCGAACCCTTATGCAAAGTGATGCTTCGAGTAGGCGACCTTGATCGTGTCATAGCCTTCTATGAAAAAGTGAGTGTATTTAGTTAATGTAATTATTATGGTGGTTCTTTCTGCTTGCAAACACACGCAAGAGGCTAAATGTTTTTCTTGTCTTTGTTAATTTCGAAGGCTGTTGGCATGAAACTTCTCCAAAAAATAGACAACCCTGAGGAAAAGGTAACAACTACTTGTGGTTATTAATCAGATGCATGGCTATCCGTGTTTCTGGCATTACTGTTTTGATTGATGTTTGTAATATATGCATAATAAAGATTATGATTGTTTTTCAGTACACAGTAGCCAAGTTGGGATATGGTCCTGAAGCTAATAGTCCTGTTCTAGAACTGACGTATAACTACGGCATCACTAATTATGACAAAGGAAATGGCTATGCACAGGTAGATTTTATTCTTTTTTCTATTTTCAGAAGAGGGTTTTATGATTATTACATGGTCCTCCATGAATGTATAATGCATGTCATTATAAGAATGTGGCTATTTTGTGTTTGAACAGATTGCTATAGGCACGGATGATGTCTATAAGACTGCAGAAGCAATCAAATCATGTGGAGGGAAGATTATCCGCGAACCTGGACCCTTACCTGGTATCAACACCAAGATTGTTGTTTGCTTGGACCCTGATGGTTGGAAATTGGTATGGCATTTTTCAATCTTTTCTTTGTATTTGATGTAATATGTTCTTTGAAACCTTCCTACTGTGTTAGCCTCTCTATGTCGCTCATTGTTTATTTCACTGATTGACTTATTTATTACTTCTTGCAGGTATTTGTTGATAATGTTGATTTTCTGAAGGAACTTAAGTGACAATAGCATGGTTGTAGCTAGATCCTAAACTTCTTCAATAAACTTATAGTAGGCTACTAGGCCAACAATTTTTTCAGAAAAATCTTATAACTATAAAAAGTCCCTCCAATCATTATATATGAGGGGGGAAGGGAAGAAAAATAAACATATATTTACAGCAATCACAATTTCATCCTTATTATTTTTTAGTATGTTACTTTGGCGCCGCAATTTAACATGTACTGGATTCCCTCTAACCAGAACTGTTTGTCTTCTTTACTTCCGCATTCAAATTCTATCAATCTATCTGCTGTTTTTATTCCAAAATATGCTCTCTTTTTGCCGTTGTCTTCCTTTTCCCTTCCGGGCCAAGCTGGAATATCGCTGCACACTCCGGTGACTATATCTGCCATTTTATAAGCATACCTTAGCAGTTAGCATTGCTTACAGTAACAGAGTAAAATAAGTAAGTTTTACATACTGAAACTTGGCTTACATTTCTTCTTTTTTGTGAATGTTCCTGCAATATGCTTGCTTTTCATTTTGGCTACTACCTGTAGTCATTGTGTTGAATAGATATTTCAAATAATTATATAATTGAGATATATATGCTACCATTAACTCATGTGTATGATTTGTTAATGAATGTAGAAGTGTCTTCAATTAATTACCTGCAAATTTGAATTAATATTGAAAGAGACTTGCTTCCAGTGAAGAACTCCTGTTATGGACATTTAAAATAGTATGGTTACTTACATTAGAAGCGTAAACTGATCTAAACATTTGGTATTCTTCTTCTTTTATTCTTCAATTTCAATGAAGTCATTGTTACAAACATGGCAGTAGACACTAGACATACCTTTTCTTGTACGTTTGAGAAGTACTCCTCCTCTAAAGACACAGTCCAGTGCTGTCAAGATGTTTGCTTCTTTGGCTACACCGCACTTCTCCTCAAGTGTTGGAATCGTAGTAGCTCCAAGCCCTTTCTCCAGACGTGCCTTCAAAGTAGCAGCTCCTCGCAATGCTGCCATTTAGTTCATTATATTTTCTCTTATTTTGTGGTAGAATTTGTTTGTCATAATCAATAGAAATGAACTCAGATTGTAGCTTTTAGCTCGAACTTTCATACCATTACATTGCTCATACGTAATTGTTCTTTCTTTTTATTCTCCTTTGAGCTTAACTAAATTTATATACCCATTAAAACTGGTCTGGTGTTTGACTTTTACTTGCATTGAATGTAAATATATCATTTTTTGCTTTTAGTCCCTGTAATCTTTCTTGTTTTGTTTCTAGTCTGTGTAAATATATCACTTTTTGCTTTTGATCCTTGATTATTTTTAATCGCTACAAAATTTGTTCATTGGTTTTTGTAATATTTATTTTAGTTCTTATTTTGAGATTAAAATCAAATACTCTACAAATTACACGGACCAATTTAAATAAAACTAAAACAAAACCAAAAGCAAAAATTGGTATATTTGCAGGGACTAAAAACAAATATATATATATATATATAGGGTTTTGCTAGAAGACACCTTTTATGAAGGTGTTTTTTAACAAGTTATTCTATAAGCATCTGTTAAAAGACACCAACTAATTTTTATGAAGGTGTCTTTTAGCAAAGTTATAATTAAAAAGTGGAAATCACACCTTGAGGTGTGGGTTGTTAAAAGACACCTTCATGGATAGCTTCTAGCAAAACCCATATATATATATATTCATTTTTTATTTTTACAAGAATTAAAAGCAAAAATTTATATATTTGCAGAGACCAAAAACATAGTTAAACCTATCGAAATTCAAAAATAAATTAAACTGTTAGTAAACAAGGTTCAATTTTGTCTGAGATGAATAAATTGACTTTAAATTCTGATACCTGTGGCTGCTCCGGCTGTTAGAGTCATAATATCTCCATTGGTTTTTGCATTAATAGCAGAGTCAACTGCTGTTATGATTTGGTCCTGTTCAGCTCCCATATCTTCTGCAATCTCAATGCAGTGAGAGGCTACTAGAGCTGCTGCAGATGCAATTGCAGCAGAAGCCATGGTAGGGTTCTTTTGGTTGGGATTAGGCTTTTCGGATGATGCTATTGAAGCCGCAACTGCTGCAACAGCGGCAGCAACACCAACTACAGATACTGCGGCATGCAACTGAGCATTATGAGTCCTGATTTCCTGTTTTTTCATCTCCTTCTGATCTTTCAACCACCTACCTGTAGTCCTCCCTCTTATCAAGCTCCTGTAAAGCTGATGAGCGAAAATTTGCACAAAATATTAATGAAAATAGTTACAGATTGAGCATTTATCTGATTATAATTGATGAATATAATCACAAGTTGAATGGAAGATACCCCATTTCTCAGCAAGTTTTGATTGGAAAGGAATTCTGGAGAAAGAGCTTGGTGAAGTAAAAATAATTCCTGCATATGAACGATTACTATGTTATTTCATTTATATATACTAAAGATTTAATTGCTGCGCGAAATTATTTCTTGTGCTTTATGATTATATTCATGAACCGTACAAGTTTAACATGAGTAGTAAGTAAAGTAGGCACCTTTGTTTCGCTACTTTCTCTTGGCGAAATCTGAGAACAATGTCCATTAGATAGCTGCTAAGCATAACTTGTATCAGAAGTTCAGAACCAATACATAAACGCAACAGGAACACAAGACAATATTAGGTGCCTCTTAATATTAAAGAATCCTAGGACTTCTATCAACTGTGTTTGTTTGCATGGTTTTCAATTTACATGCTGCGTTGCATTGTGAAACGGAAGTAGCTAAATTCTTAAACAAAATTTCGAAGAAAATGTTCTTACAGGATCTTCTTTTGAGGCAGTCAAACCCTTGGTATAAAACTGGCCAGAAGGGCATAAAAGTTGAAAATCAATGCCGGTGGAGGTCGTAGAATTGGTGCTGTGCAGTGCTTTGGAGAGTTCCGTAGCAGAAAGACTCCATGATCTAGCAAGGAACTCCATAGATTCAGTTGGGGTATCAGGTGCGGCGCAAGATGATGCAGGCCTATCTACAGGAACATTCTCATCTATGTTCTCCAGCTGATGAACTGAGCATTTAGAGACAGAGATGCTAGAGTTCACTGACATTGAAATTAATCACAGAAAATGAGTTAAATATTTTCATGAGAATGGAGCTTAAACACAAGAATTAAAAGTAATTTGGTTTCATTTTTGTCATATTAAGTAGTCATGTTGAAATGGAAAACAACTTTCCCTATTTTACCGATATTAACACTCACTTGTAAAGATGAATACCCTAAAGCTTCAATCACTCAAGAGAGCAATATGATGAGAGAACTTATGAGCAATAGTTAGATATTTAAAAACAAAATGTGATGTTGAATCAAATTGCTTTATATTTGCCAATGTAGGTTGGTTCAGCTGGTAAGGAGTTGACTCATATCCCGCAAGGATGTAGATTCAACTCCACCTGTCAGTGTTATGACCTCGGTGGACAATCTAAAAGTACTTTTGTAAACACTCTATGAGACATGAGGCTGGCTCTGACAAACCTCCGAAATCAAATTCACTATTATTTTACCTGGAAAAAAAAATAGTGCTTTTTAGTTAGGATGATAAAAAAACAACATAAAAAAATCTTAGTGATGACCAAAAGGACCCAATTGAAAGGCCATTTATATTTGACTCCACTTTAGTTGTATCTTTTCATTTCCACCTCTTAGTGCTTTATGCATAAAGAGTTAAAGACCTGTTTTTATGGCAGCGGAGTTCATCATTATAGGATTATTCTTTGTCACCATTATCGTTTTTTAAAGTAGAATTTGGGGACCCATTTATGCACACGCTCTATTTCTTTAGTTTATTGTTTGGCAAATTCTATTGTACACCAAAAGATTTGAGTGTATTGGTACACTAAATCAATAAATTAATAGTTAAAGGTGTTATTTTTTGAAGAGAAAAATTGTTTTCTATCACCTATAATTATAATAATTAAATCTTATTTATCAAAAACGTCGACGAAATAAATTTAATTTTTCTGAATTTTTAGTACTCATAATAGAGAATTTTGATTATTTTTTACAATAAAATGTAAAAAAAATTAGTATAATTTTTATAAACAATGAAATGATGTTTTTTCATATGAAATGACATTTTTTTAAATATATATATTAACAAATAGTTCTTTATTCGATAAAAATAATAGTTAATTAAAAGATTTTTGAAGTAGGAGTACCGGTACATCTTAATTTACGGGTGTACCGTAGAAGTTCCCTGTTTGTTTTACAGAAATATTTATAAACTTCTATATAAGTTTAACATATGTACATTTGTGCTTGCCAACTCAGCATTTTACCTTGCTTTAAGAAAAAACAACTCAACATTTTACCTTTGCTTTAAGAAAAAACTACTCAACATTTTACCTCGCCATTTCCTTTTTTGTCGACTAAAGAAAATAACTGTTCTGAACAGGGCCTAGGCTCAATCCATCAGAAACTTGACATAACGCAAACAACCTAACCAAGGGTCAAAGCTTCTTCAACAAGTCAATAATGGCTCGCAAGGACAACGACCGAAACAAAGGCGGGGACAAGGGCGAATGTTAAGGAGATGTAAAAAACTGTTACGAATTCGGTCATTAAGGGTCCAACTCTTGGTAATCTCCTCACTCCGACTATAAGAACCATCTGAGATGGAGAGAAAGGTACACACTTTCTATTCCACGTATCTCTTACTTCCGCGTCGCTTACTTACATAGATGTCGGAGTGTTTGCAGGTACCACCCCATCAACATACTTGAAACACTGCTCAACTGTCTTCCATGGAGCCAACTTCTCGATCCTGCTCAGATCAATGACAAAACGTTTCTTTCCTTCTTTACCTCATTTTCTTTAATTTTGTTATTCTTCTTTTTAAAATATTTAATTTTGCTATTTGTTTGTTAGAGTGGGAAAGAATATGCATACATAATTTTGGTTTCTTTGACAGTGTACGAAAAATTGTTAGATTACCGCAATTTGTCATTTGAGAGTTCACAGTCAGTTGGTAATCCTTTAGGAAAGGAGGTTTTAAATTGCATTATGACATAATTATTGATATCATAGACAATTATGAAAAAGTAGGGCTGATGCAAGAAAGGATTCTTTGGTGACACTATTGTCAAGTGGAATAAGGACCCTTAAAACACAAATTAGAGAGGTGGAAGATCCCTAAAAATAAAAAAAGAGAAATGTTAACGAGTGTTCCAAGGGCACTCTTTAACAAGACCCAAATAAAAATATTCAGAGGTGGAAGATTTTTAAAATATAGAAAATGGTATTGGTTTTTGAAAGTGGAAATTGGTCCATTTAGATAGAGGACCATGTTTGCGACCAAAATTATGCAAGGACATTAAAACGATAAAGTGACCATTACCAACCATTACCTAATGTGATATACCAAAAAGGTGCATGTTGCCAATTTAAAATCGTAGCCACCAGTTCAAAGCATAAGCTCTAAGCTACTCCTTCATTCCTTGACTGAAAATCTGAGTACTTACAATTTTATGAAAAATGCAACAAAAAAAAACTCCCCAATCAGTATCTAATATTCTGGATTATTCAATATTTGCTTGTTATGAATTTCTTCCATTCTAACTACCACGAGAATGTTGATTAGAAATTATAATAACATCAAGTCCAAGATGACAAATCTAAGTAGCTTTCCAACACCAAATTCAACAAAATGTTCGTTTCAAATATGAATCAGATTGGTTTGTGAATAAATTACTTGGGGAACGGTTACAATCAAATTGAATGCTACCAAACCTAACTGTACACGTGAAAAGACAAACAAATTTGTGTACTAAATGCTTGAAAGAAAATCAAAAGGAAGTTAAATAATGTCTAAAATACAAAAGGAAGGATTATGGCTTCCCCTCATTCATGCACGTTTGACTCGTTGCAATTTATAGAGAAAATATAAACCAGCCAGACTGTGTCTCAAAGTCTCATATCCACCGGCATTCCTCCTTCAAAATTGTTAAAACCTTTGAAGTTTCTCTCTCTTCAATTCTTAAAGTGGGACAAGCCATTACATTTGATAGGAAGGTGTCATGTGAAGGAAGTTAATCATGTCAGGAATCTTGGTTGTCATTATAATCTACAGTTCCTCTAGTGAAGTGAGCGGCATGATATTTGCAACAATGACATAAAAAAGAAGCTCCAACTGACTCCTCCAAAATACTATAAGAGAAACAAACAAAGGCGGTGGCTGAGCTAAATATTTTACAACTATGGTATAGAATTTGTGACAGTCAAAATACAATGACAGGGAAAGCCTGATAATAATATAGCAGAGTCCAATTTCACACTCTGGATAAACGATTTTCTTACCTACTATTTGGCAGAAGAAATTCGCCGTAAAGAAGGAATCCAGCTGCTTGAAATATGGGAGTTATTCCCAAATACACGGCCTAGGTTTGAAGTTCCTGTGGGCCTTTCAGGCTTGGAGACATTTTCTGCAGTCGATTTGGGCAAAGCGGATGAAGTGGATGGATCGTTGTTCACATTCTGCACAAATTTATCTCGATCAGTTGAATTTCTTCAGCCAAGTAAAAAAAAAATATCAAAACAAAATATCTTTATGATGTAACTAACAGCCCAAACATGACGACAGAAGTGAGGCCACCATGTCTTAGCAATTAATAGAGGGTATAGAGGTAAAATTAAGAAATCCAATGGCAGTCGGAAGAAATCACTGTGACTTACATGTTTTCCGGTATGATTCTTGGCATTAAGATTCTTATGATTGGATGGCTTAGGCTGCACACGCACATTTGGACGATCAAGATTGGTTAGCAGTTTTGTTACAGTAACTTGAGGTGAATTATTGATTCCTGAAAAGGAAATTAAGACATATACATCATCAGGATGTGATCTGTAGACAGCATTAATCAACTATACTGCAAACTTTAAGTCTATCTTAGTTGAACACCGGTACAGCAAAGCAAAACTTCGAAGTTCCAACTTCCAAGTGAAAAATAATAATAATTACGAGAAATTTTTAGGTAAATATCTGCCAATCTTGGTAACTATCTTAATTCTTAGTACATCAGAAGCTTATATTAAGTTTTCAGAAGTTTCATGAATAGTAGTAACCAACATATAAGTCAGAAACTATTGCCTTTTTACCATTTTGCAATGAGCATTAAAATGTAACTTTAAATTCTAACTCATTCTACTGGAAAATAAAAATCTCATCTAGCAAATCACTTCAATATACATTATCTAGGAAAAATCTTCCACAATTGAACAGAATTCGTTCAAGTTTTAACCACGTTGTATGAACATAAGAAGACTGAAGTTACCTGTATGTTTTTCCACAACCACTGGTTGTAGACTGCTAGGCACAGCACTAGGTACGGCATCTGAAGGCTGCAAATAGTCATTGAGTCAAGTGAGGAAGAGAATAAAATCAGGAAAGTTTAATAATCGGGCTATCAGACAATCATATGCAAGCTAGACCATAGAAAAAATGTTTAAAGGTTCAAAATAAAACACTAACCGATGATTGTTTTTGTCTCCTTGTCTGTTGTGTCTGCTGGTATTTTAGGATGGTCCAGTCGAATAAATTGTCATAGTCATATCCTGCTCATTAAATTCAGCCAAATAAACTTCTTATTACATCGGGGGAGAATATAAATACAACACAAGAGGCTACCAAAAACAACTTTGAAACCCTAAGATTGGTTACTAGTACATGATACAGCTAAATCATTTATTTCCAGGCAATGAAAAATGAAGAATTAATGAAATAATTCATAAAATTTCCAAAACATGAACTTATGGATATAAAGTAATGGATGAAAAACAATAAAATCATAAAATGTTAGATAGTTGGCTTTGTTCTCAAGACCACAGGTAGGTCTCATCTCAAACGTAAACCTTTGTACTGTATGCAATGTGTGCTTAAGTAGAGATACTCTGGCACAAAATTTGCATAACTAAAGGAGAAAGAAGAAAGGTTAAACACTTGGTGGAAGTCGTTTATAATACCTCCTACATTCAACAGGCTAAAACAACCAACTAATAAGCAAATTATCATATCATCAAACAATGTGATATATCCTATATGTCCCGGTAATTACTTAAAATCAAGTATACGATAAAAAAGCAGTCAATACCTTCACGAGTGAACAACTCACGAAACAGACGCTTTAAGAATCCATAATCTGGATCTTGCTCAAATGTCAAAGAGCGGCAATAATGAAAGTAAGACGCAAACTCCACGGGATATGATTCGCAAAGCTTCTGAGAACAAGGAATAGGGGTTCATTAAACTTCTGAGTAACAAAAAACTTAAATGATAAAACCTCTCTCAGGAGGGAGGACTAACTAAAATTTGATAAATCCAGTAATAGCAATCCCTAAAAGCTCTTAATATAGTTTGGTCGATAGTTCAGGTATTCAAACTATGTTTGATATTAAAGTTGCCGCTTCTTTTTTTTGCATAACTCATTACCATTTCCTACCTTAGCATCACTCTTCCTTGCTCCCACTCTTAACATAAAAATAAGAAAAGGACTACTGGGGGAACTCTACCTTAATCAAAACCTAGTCCAGTTTCTACTGTACACCAATATATGAGGGCGAGAAGAAAAGGAAATTAAAAACTAGAAAGGGGGTCAGGGGTTAATCATTTTATGGAATTGAAAATGTATACCTCAGTGGAAGTTGATAACTTCTTCTCACGAATCTTGTCATATTTTTCCTCTTTGGTGACAGCTTTCAGACCTTGCCAAGGAAGGCTAAAATGCAAAAACCATAAAGTCAAGCCCTAAATTTACCTAAGAAGAATGTGCAATTGATACTCATATGCACCATTTTTTTTAAATTCAAGAAGTTAAGAAAATTACAATGAATAGGAAGAAACATACCTTCCTCTTAAGAAGTACATAAGGACATAGCCAATAGACTCCAAATCATCACGACGACTTTGCTCTGAATAAATTAAACCAAAACAGAGTGAAATTTGTGGGTTACAAGCTTAGCTGTAAAGAAGGATAAGTTATTTCTACGTACCGATTCCTAGGTGAGTATTGCAACTTGCATATCGTGCCGTCCCTGTTAAACTTTTATTCTCTCTGTATAAGGTTATCAAGGTCAAAACATTAGGGACCATTAACTTGACTAGTTAAACTAGCAAAGCACAAGTAGCAGTGAGAATGAAACAATCAGAAGTGTCCGGAAAAGGAATTATTTGAGATTACACAGATTACAAGTTGGAAGACTCTCTATTGATAAACAACAATGTACATTTAATTTACAAAAAAAAAAATGAGAGACCATTTCACAAAATACCCCCTCTAAACTCCATTATAAGCAAAAATACCTACTTCCACACTTATTATGGTCATCTTCTCGCAACATTAAAGTATTAACATAAGGGTGTTTTTGTAATAGTAACATTAAATGTGCATAGAATAGCTAAGTTTAGCTTATATTTGAGTCCCTCAAATTTAAACACTTTTTTTGCTTATAACCGAGTGCAGTAGTACACATCAAGGATGGCATAGGAAAATAGGCAATAACCACACCAGTTACAGAAGTTTTCGGTAATTATAAGATTTGAAATATAAAAAACTTGATTGAATACCTTTATTAACTGTCATCCAATACAGAATAATTAATATCAACTTTTAATTTATCTTCTGTTTGGTATTATCTTCTCGTTTTTGGTTTTTTTTTACTTCATGGGTGACATTAAAACAATCTGGTTTCATGTGGTCAAACCTCTAGAACTTTTGTAAATAGAAAAGTAAACAAATCAAGTATTTTTAGGACACAAGAAAACCTTATAACATGTAAAAACATGATCCACAATAAAAGATTAGAAATATAATTAAAATTATAGTAGAATAGAATATAATTAAAATTAAACAGAACAAAATATACCTATAAGGAATATGCTTGCTTGTTTTGGGGTCCCGATATCTTTTTCCTAGTCCGAAATCAATAATATAAACCTATAAATGTAACAAATTGCAGAAAGAAAATGTAAGAAATATGAAACATAAAAGGAACTATGGGACGGGAAAATTATCAACATAAGTTAGCTATTGAAGATAATGAATTTAGATGATTTTACCTGACTTGATTTTCTCCTAATACCCATTAGAAAGTTGTCTGGTTTGATGTCTCTATGTAAAAATCCCTTGGAATGCATGTACTCTATTCTCGAAAGCTGTGGTCAAGTAAATAAAACAGAAATAAACTCACATTAATGTGCTTTTCATTCGTAGTGTGTAAAAACTGATTATTTTTTTACGCCATATTGTTTGATTAATTGATGAACATCGCAATTAATTGTGATCCCGTGGCATCGACACGGGTCACACACTAGTTTCCTACAAGAGGTAACTTTTAGATATAAAACTGCTACTATATTGATAGGCAGCAAACATGATAGTTATTTCCAAAAGTCATATTTAATATTATCAAGCAATTGAGATATGAATCAATGGTTACCATCTGGTCTGCTAACATCAAAACTGTTTTTAAGGTAAACTTGCTCCCGCAAAAGACAAAAAGGTCCTCCAGACTACGTCCCAGAAGATCCATAACCAGAATATTATGATCTCCATCAGTACCACACCATCTCATACTTGGAATACCACCTAAAATCCAAAGTGTAAGACGAATCAGAAAAAACAAGAAACATAGCCTTTTTCATATGAGATGCAAATTACCCAAGTGCTTCTTTTATAACTTACTTTCTCCTTGAAGAAGACTGTATAATTTGGCCTCATACAATAGTTGTGGATGCCTTGTTCTCTTCTTCTCCTAAAAAATGTAGCAACTACGAATCAGCATTAGGCCTTGTACAAAATAGTTCTTGAGTATAGTTCTTTTAATTAAAAATTAACCAAAGTTTTTATACTTGTAGAGATTTATTCACTATATGCATATCCAAAAACCCATCCCTAATTCCATGTTATCAAGCCACATTAATTTCTTAAACAGGCAATGTTAATAATCAGGGTTTAAACTCAGATCCTCTAACTCCTTTTAACCCTAATCAGTTGAGCTACCGAAACCCATCAAACCGGATAGGTTAAGATAAAATGTTGATCTCATTAAGATAAAATCATATATTCCTTAGATTACCGGAGCAATCACAAATGAAAAATAAAAAATGAAACTTTAAGCAAAATTTGCGTGATGATGATATGATAAAGAGAGGAGAAATGAAAGAAAAAGAAACAAACCATTTTGACGGCAACGACCTCAGAGGTATCCATATCAGAGGCTACAAAAAGCAAGAAAAGAATAAGCATATGCATAGATATAAAATGAAATAGAAATAGAAATGAATAAATTACCTATATAAATTTCACCAAATGAACCGCTACCGATTTTGCGACCAATCTTAAACTTTCCGCCAACGACCCACTCCATGTTGGCGGATGATGATACGTTACGGTGGTTAATGGTGGAGGCGATGAAGATGAAAATGAAAAGGAGGGTTTGGTAGAGACAAAGATAGAAATGGATTGAAATGAAGAAAGGTAAGGTTAAAATAGGAAATAGAAGATATAAATATCATGTATTGTATCGTTGTTCAAAACAAAAGTCGGTTGGTGCTGACCTGTACTTACTATCTAGCTAAGTCGTTCCTGTCACCTAACTCAACTCAACTCGTTTCCGAGTAAATGTTTACTGTCTCCCATTCCATGTGGAAATTGATAAACACGGTTGGATAAACATAATCTGACTCAGCACCAGAATAATAATAATTCTGTTTATTTGCGTGTCTTTTTCGACATTTCTAATGTTCAATTCATACAATACAATAAATAATAAAGAGAAATTACCTTATGTTTTGCATGATTTTTATTTATTATGATTGGTTGCTATCATCCTACACTAGAACTTTAGTGATATGGATTTTTGGATAAAATAAAATACAGCTGCCACGTTTTGCTTCTCAAGGGGAATCCAATTGGATAAGGTTGTCATTGACCTGTTGTGACCCTCCAACTTCACACCCAAAGACTACTCTTGTTTTATCCTGTTCAAGAGTTTTTATGGAAGGTATCCTATTTTTGGATTTTTAACAACAATATATGACATTTCAATAACATGCTATTTACTCACTTTGAAGTTTATTTCTTTTGTGGTTTCGTCTTTTTAGTACATGGTGTGATGTTTCGTCTTTTTTTGTGATTTTATTTGGTGCAGTTTGAATAATCAATTTCAATGGTTGATTCAACAAATGATTAGGTGGTTGACGTTGAACATTATTTGTCATATTATTTATAAGTATTTTACGATTTATGTTATTAATTTGAATGTTGTAAAATTTGTTTTGAATGATGTTGAATTTGTATTTCATCTTGTTTATTTTAACAAACAGATGGTTCAGCTGGTTTAAGTTAAAGATTAAATGAGTTGGCGGTCTAAATTCACATATGCATCAAGAAGTAAATATTAATTTAATAATTAATTATCAACATTTTTCCTTTAAAACAAAAATCTTATTTATTCATTTTTGCATTAACACTCCTATTTTAAGTGGTTGATGAACCCTAGTAATTCATAGTTCGGGCGAGAGAAAAGTAAAGTTTAATCAACAACTGTTCCACTCAAGAATTGAACATTGTACAATTCGTCGTTTGGTGAAACTCATTAATCATTCGAGTTCAATTGATTGGTTAATCTTATTTATCTATGAATTTGAACAAATTATTACCATCTGGTATCTAAAGAAAGGGATCCTCACAGTTGGAAGTTCAGTCGTGAGCCAAAGTATAGTCTAACAAAAAATTGTTTAGTTTAACGAATTCAGATTCTTCCGAACAAATTCATCATTTATTCAAATTCATTAACCACATTAACTCAATTATTTAGTTTAACGAATATTTTTTTTAATAAAACAGAATTAAGTAAATAATAAAGACAATTAAGCAAAGTTTATATGCATATTAAATTTTTGGCAAATGCTAAAGAATGCTTTTGAGAGATTGGATTGGATAAGAGGATAAAAATAGAAATATTGTATTAAAAAATGGTAAAAAATTGTGAATTTAACTTTTTAAAAGTAAAAAATTATTGAATCTAATACAAATATACTACTCTTGATTTCCTTAACAAGTGAAAGAGTCCTCTTAAGATATTTGTTAGCATAATTTTCCGCTTTTCGATTACGGTTGTTGGTATTTTTTTAATAAAATAAATTATTAGCGTATCTTGCAAGGTAAAAATGGGGGAAAAGAATGCGAAGGAAAGGAAAAATAAACAACCAATGTAATGGGAGGGAGGTATCAACGTCATCCTACTTTACTAGATGCTGCTAACTTTTCCGGCCTAAGCGGATGAGTTGATCAAATCTTTGGACAAAAGTGTATAAGAAAACTGTTCATTATAATCAAATGCTAATGTTTTTCTTTTAAACTCGGATTGTTTAATTGAGGATTAATCTCGCCATTTTATTAACGGGATTGAATTGAAGTTAGAACAATGTTTAAATTGGCTTAGCACAATCCTTAAAAAAAAATTGGCTTAGCACAAAAATTATTGATACAAAGAGAATTTGCATCTAAAATCAAGTCTACATCAATTGATAAGCCTCTAAAGGTTTCATATGCTCTTTAAACGTCACAATTCATACCACAAATTGTATTTCAAGAACTACAGGCAAATTGTTAATCTAGAGTTTTAAATTATTGATTTAATGATAATTTCAGTTCGACTGATTTTTTCCACTCTCAAAATTGGCATTGGTATTGTTTAATTGCAGTTTTTTTTTTGAGAGGGTTTAACTGCAGTTGTGGTTTCTTATTATTGATCTAATTTAATTGTAATTTAATTTGGTCTTCTAGGTTTAGCTTAATTTGGTATTGTTTAGAATGGATTGATTTTTATGAATATTATATCACGTAACAAATTATATAAATGATATTATTGTTTTTTTAGAAGATAAAAATGATGATTATTCTTACTCTATTGGCAGTCTAATGTATGGAAGACTATACTTAAAGTAATTTAATTTAATTATAAATATTTAACAATTTTTTTTTTTGAATCTACGACACTTAACAGAAGACTGTTTTTAGCTCTAAAAGAAGAAAAAAGAAAGGTAGGTGAAAATAGAAGCGTGGATTAGTCAAGGAAAATAGGTGCCTCCTCTCAAGTGGAGTTTCACAAATGTGCTGCTTTTTGCGTACGGCCCCGGGATCACAAGTGTCCAAGTGCACGTTTATAAGTCAAACCTGTCCACTAATAATTCTTTAGAAAGCAGCAGGTATACTTGCGAATTAAAGTACTTTTGAAAATGAGAAGGGAATTTTTTTTCTTTCATGTTTTTTTTTTCAAGAGTTCTTTCAAGTTATTAGTCTTGGAACGAGGTTGAACATGGAATCTTTTCCAATAAGGAGATGACACATTATGGGTGGGTTAGTGGCACTCACGGAGCCAGAAATTTTATAAAGTTTATGCATAAAATTTATTGCAAATTCACATGTCAAACAAGTTAAGCAACTAAAAATAGTAAGAAAAGAGAAAATTAATATTAAAAACAACACTTTTTTCAGTTTTAAAAAGTAATATACACAATTTTCAAGAAAATATTTCTTTTTAAAATATAACAACATACAAGCTTTTCCTTAACAACTAATGTTTTTCCTGGTAAAAAAAATATCACCGGCTTTTCCTTAACAACTAATGCTAACTTTGTGTTGGAACAATAGTCAAAATTAGTTAAAAAAAAAAAATTCGCCGAAGAGATTACTAGGCTGAGTCACGGACTAGGTCGCTCTCTTTAAGACGTTTCGTGGCACTGCCCAAAATTGTGCAAGCAGACTGTCAACCACGACGCCTCCAAGATAAAATAGTCCAGCTACAACTGTATCAGAGTCCTATTACATTATAGGATCTGTTCTAGAAATACACCTTCAAATGTGGTGCTAAGACCACTCTAATATGGTATTTATACCACTCTATTATGGTACTAAGACCATTCTTATATGGTATTAAGACCACTCTAATATGGTGTTTCCACCACTCTAATATCTAACTTCTCCAAGAGCATAAAACATGGATTATATTCTTAAGATCATTCTTATTTTTCGAAGGGACGTTTTATCTCAAAAGAGACTTTGATCTTAAGAATACTCTTATTTTCGAAGGGACTATGTTCTTAAGACCATTCTTAATTCCGAAGGAACATTATAAACCGAAGGGACTATGGCCTTAAGAACACTCTTTAAATCCGAAGGGACATAAAAAGAGGGAGAAGGAAAGAATAGCTCGTCAACACAAGCTAAAGGAGGGAAAAGAGAGAAAAGTTCTTTGACAACTCAAGAGAACTTTTGGTGTGAGAAGAAGTGAGGGAGAAGAACTCAATTTATAGGTGAATGACCAAAGATAAGTTACAAATCCAATAGTTATGATTAGTTGACCGTTAGAAAATCAATGGCTTGATCTCGCCTCATAAATGAACACTAATTGAGATAGTTGACATGAGAATTTTTTTAATTCACACAATAACACTTAAATGTGTTCCAACACTTTGTCACTTCAATATCCATTTTCCTTAACAACTAATGCTAACTCACTAGCTTTTCTTTCAACTGATGCACAATTTTTCTACAAAATCAATTTTTCAAAAGCATAAATAATCAATTTCCATTTCACCCAATTCATTAATCAATTTTTCAATTGCAGCAGACACACCAATTTTACAAAAGCACAAATAATCAATTTTTCTAAAACCCTAAAACAACTAAACAAGGAAGGAAGGAGAAGAAATTACCTTTAGAGTGAACGGGAAGAGATTAGCAACCAGAGAAGAGATTAGAAAAAAAGAGACAGATGAGAGAGCCTGAGAACCGAGAGACATAGAGAGGTGAAGAACTTCTGTTTTTTTGTTCCCTTTTGCTCAGTACGTGTGCGTGTGATTGTGAGTTTGCCCAATATTTTTTTAAGTGTGTTAATGGACTTTTGGGTTGGGCCTAATGTGAAAAAATTATCGATTGAGCCCAGGCAAGTGTCCGGGGTCGTCGGGCGGTGAAACCGCCTATGGTTAGTGGCGAAGCAAAAAAATATATTTGGGTAGGCTACGAAAGTAAACTATGATAGTATAAAACAAAATTTATGTTGTAGTAAGCATTAACGTAAAAATTTAAAATAATTCTTTACGCATTTCAAATAGTGCTCTACCTTTGGGGTCCGTGTGAACGTGAGTTAAGTCACGTTCGATATATCGAGCGTGAGTTAACTCACGTTGAAGTTATTTTTTGGAAGTTTGTGTGTGGGGGGGGGGATGAGCAAAATGGAAAGGGAGAAGAGCAATTTTCATTATAATTTTGCCAAATGAAATATCAAAAACTCAATTTGGGCCATCAAAATTTTAAGGCCCTTTGTTGTCTTTCTCTTTGCACACCATCATGAGTCCTGCTCTTTACCCAAACGGTTTTGCTCATTCCCAAGTTTAAAGACGATTTGGCCCTTACGTGATTTAACTTACGCAGAGTGAGTTAACTCACACTAGGAACTATTTTCAATCAAAACCCAGCAGGCAACCACACAACTCCATTTTTTCTTTCCCTCACCCTCCAAAAACCCGAAAAGTGTGAATTTTTGGGTCAAAATCTTCATTCCAAATCATTGCAAATCGTCAGGAAGCAAGTTTCTATGTTCATCAAGCATCAAAGAACAGGTAATGCACCGTCAAAACTCATCCTTTTTTCCTAGTTTTTCTGCAACTTACGTCATTTTTTTAGTAGGTGATAGGGCTGAGCGCGAGTTAACTCACGCTAGTTGTAAGTGTTGTGTGAGTTAACTTGCGCAGGAAGATAACACTAGCGTGAGTTAACTCACGCTACTGTGTTGCCCAGATTTTGAATTTTTGCGCCACTTTTTTTACTTGCTTTGCTTGCGGCACAAGTTATTTATTTTTTTTTTCTTTGTTATTTTTTTTATTGAGTAGACATTGAGTGATGATGACATGTTGTCATTACGTAATTTTTAGGACTTATTTTGATAAATTGATAGAGTTCTCAAGCAATATGAAGTGTTCAGGGGTGTTAAAAGCAAGAAATTTAGAAGAACTGAAGGCAACAAATCATGATGCGATTGGAAACAGTCGTGGCACGATTTTAGTACCAGATTGCAAGTTTGGCTCTGCCTATTTTAACGTGACACGATTGCTGGAGGATTGTCACGATTGTGAAGAAAGATCTGGAAGACTTCTATGGTTTGCTTAAATCGTGTCGCGATTGGAATCTAACGCGGCGCGATTGTTCACTTAAAAAAATATTTCCTATTTAAGCTGAAGTCAGTTCCAGAAACCAGAGTTACGATTTTGGAGAGCAAAAGTGCGATTTTGAGACCTGAAGACTGCTGGAAGGCGATTTCATCCTCCTTTACTCAGTTCATGTATGTTTTAATTATTTCATTGATTATGCTATTTGTAAACTCAATTATGAGTAGCTAAATCTCTCAGAGATTAGGTCCGAGATGAACCTGTGTAACCCTAATTGATCCATGTTGTTGTGAAACTCTATTTATTATGAATGGCAATCTAGTTTTTATTCAATTCAATTGTTCTTAATGCTTTAAATATCCTGATCAAATATAAACATGATTTAGTGAGAACGAATGACTACTGACCCTAGCTTTCGACTTAGACCTAATTGAATTGTTCTAATAAACATGGTTAGTCTAGGAATCGATAATCGTTTATTAGTGATATTAGGTTAACGTGCTTAAAACCTTCAAAGATTATTAGATCACCTAAGGAATTAGGGGCTATAGTTTGAGAAGAGGGTCCTAACTCAAGGGATTGATTAGGACTATTTTGTTAACTATCGTGGAACTAGAGAATCATTCATAAGAATAAGTGCAGTATACCAATTAGGGGAACATTAGAGGCTCCGACAGACCTGATCTCATCTCTCTCCATATTTTCTTAATCAATCTTTATTTTATGTTACTTGATTTCATCAAATCAAACCAAACCAACTGCCTAGTGGCAAATTTAAAAGAACCTTTATACATCCTTTTTAATAACGTAATTGAATTCTTGAGATTAAAACCAATCCTTGTGGGAACGATATTTTTACTACTTCAATAGTCTTGAGTGACATGGTTGAAAATGTGGCGGAGGATGCCGTTGATCCGAAATCGGACAAAAATAAAGCTTCCGGCGTAGGCGTAGGTTCCGGAATAGTATCCGGCGATGTCAAACCAAGCAATCATGTGAAGTTTAAAGTGAAAATTCCTTTTCAAGCTCACATTGTTCATAACTAAGCAAAACCGATACCTACCAGTAACTTTGAAGAAAAGCCTAAACCGGTACCTACCAGTGTTCGTGTTATTCAAGTAAACACCGGATCATTTTTTACAACAAATGAAAGATGGAGAGATCGAAAAGAATTACTTGGTTGGGTTTGTCGACAAGTGGCAAGGGCCGGATTTACTATTTCTATAGATAAATCTAGTACAATAACGCCATATATGACGATGCAATGTGAAAGGAGTGGTGAGTACAAGCCACCTAAGACGAGGAAGAAACTGAAGCTTAAAGGCACGGGCTCAAGGAAATGTAATTGTCTGTTTAGGTTGAAATGCTTCTTTGAAAATAAAACACAAGATTGGTGGATTGCCATGCTTTGTGGAATTCACAACCATGACTTGGCGCCAAAGTTATCCGGTCACCTTCTTGCTGGTCGACTAAAAGCGGAGGAAAAGCAAAGAGTTATCGACATGACAAAGAGCTTGGCGGCGCCTAGAAATATTCTCACGGATTTGAAGGAAAAAAAACAAAGAAAGTGTGACACTCATCAAGCAAGTGTATAATGTGCGAACTAGATGGCGCAAGGGGCAAAGAGAGGACAAAACGGAGTTAAAATACTTGATTTCAAAGTTGGAGAAGCATCAATATGTCTATTTCACAAGAGCAAATAGCGAGGAAACCACTCTTGAAGACTTATTCTTTTCTCATCCGGATTCAATTGATATGCTTAACACTTTTCCCACTGTTTTGATCATGGACTTCACTTACAAAACCAATACCTACTGAATGCCGTTATTTGAGATTGTTGGTGTCACCTCTACCAAATTGACGTATTCGGTTGCGTTTGCCTTTCTTTCCTTTGAAAAAGAGAATAACTTCATTTGGACACTTGAGATGTTGGTTGGTCTTTTGACCTCAAAACGCAACATGCCTAAGGTGATTGTCACCGATAGGGACCCCACTTTGATGATAGTTGTTGCCGAAGTTCTCCCTAAAACAGACCATGTACTTTGTTATTTTCATATTGAGAAGAATGTCAAATCTAGGTGCATCACGGATTGTAGAGTTAATGCCAAGCCTTCGAAAGCAAAAGTTGTCGACAAAGATGCAAAGGAAGCGGATGATGACAAGCATTGTGAGCTTGTTAAGAAAATAGTGAGGGCTTGGAGAGATGTGGTTAACTCTCCTACGGAGGATTCATTTGCAATTGCATGGTTGATATTCAAAGATGAGGTATGTGGACCGTTTTCATTGTTTGTTAAATATGTTGAGGAAACCGTTTTGCCCCTTAAGAAGCATTTTGTGAGGGCATGGACAAATAAATATTTGCATCTAGGGTGTAGAACCACCAACATTGTTGAATCGGCTCATGCACAATTGAAAAGATACTTGAGGAGTAGTGTGGGAGATTTGAAATCATGTTGGGAAGAAATTGACAAAATGTTGAAAAACCAATTCGATGAGATACAAGGGAGTTTTGGGAGGAGCATAACCGTCATGGTACACAAATATAGAAAAAACAAATTATTCTCAGAGTTGGAGGGTTATGTCTCTAAGGCCGCTTTGGGTTTCATCTATGAAGAATTTGAAAGGTCTAGGAGATTCGGCGTTGCTAAAGAAGATTGTGGTTGTGTGCAAATGACAACGTTTGGGTTGCCTTGTGCTTGTATTCTTGCCGGGAAGAGAAAGAAAAAATTGCATATTATTTTGGATGAAATACACCCTCATTGGCGAAGGTTAAGTGTAATTGGAGAAGAGGTTAATGCCAATTTTTCCTTTATGGAGAAATGGGACGGCATTCAAGAATGTCACAAGAGGGCCCCTTACAAGATGAAACTCTTCATCAAAGAAAATATGCGTGATCTAGGATTTCTGGAGGACATAATGTTGAAGCCACCTCCGAGAAAAGTGGCCACCAAGGGAGCACCTAAAAGGGTGAAGTCTACACTGAAAACGAGGTCCACGGGTCGAATCCCCTCTAGGTGGGAGACTATTGATTCTCAAAATCCCGATAGTCAATACTCACATGGCAAGAGTAATGTTCCAAAGAGTAAAGGTTCACGACTTGGCACTTGCTCCCGGTCACAAGCTTCGATTCCTACTTCAAAACCAAAACCTTATTTGCAAATACCATACATTTCACAAATTCCAAATATCATGAGGCCTTACATTGAAGACATTGTCAATGTTAGAGGGGATGGTAATTGTGGTTTCCGGGTCATAGCTAGGCACATGGGATTTAACGAGGAAGATCATATTTTGGTTCGTCATGCACTTATTAATGAGTTGAAAAATCACAAGAGTGACTACTTGCCGATATATGCTACCGAGAGGCGTTATAAACTTATCTTGGATGATTTACACCCTTCAACAAGCAAAAGTGGTATTGCGCCTCCAGAGAAGTGGTTGACCACTCCGGATATGGGTCACATTATTGCTACTTGCTACAATAGAGCGGTTGTTCTATTGACTTTGCCCGAAATGAGTGGTTCATGTGAGACATATTTTCCAATCCGGAGTGCTCCACCACTTAAGCCATATTCCAACATAATGTGTTTTTGCTTAATTCCGGACCACTTTCTTCATGTGAAGTTGAAAGAAGATTGTCCGCTACCACCTCCTTGTAAGGAGTGGATGACTCACAAGATTGGTGAGGCGGAG